>Ga0209163_1000483_pt1 | contig 72295 bp, 59 predicted proteins | sample MTBAKSrepl2MetaG_FD_187457 | JGI IMG/M metagenome (GOLD analysis project Ga0209163, IMG submission 187457) | Enrichment culture microbial communities om Arthur Kill intertidal strait, New Jersey, USA, that are MTBE-degrading - MTBE-AKS2 (Arthur... | ecosystem: Environmental > Aquatic > Marine >...
AAGGTGATCGTCCTGACGGGTGCGATGCAGCCTGCCAAATTTATCTCAACCGATGCGGAGTTCAACATCGGCTTCGCGCTGGCCGCCGTGCAGACGCTTCCTTACGGCGTGTACCTCGCCATGAACGGCAGGATTTTTCATCCCGGAAAGAACAGGAAGAATGTGGAGCTGAGCCGATTCGAAGTGACTCCCTGACCCTCAACTACATCCTCACTGGACCAGGTAAGGCAGCCATGGGCTGCTCCCGGATTGTTCAAAACGCTGCCTCGGCACTCAAGCCGTAGGACAGGACTACGTATCGTTATGTGAAAGCAGGTAATCGAGTCTGGGGTGCCACATTACCAGCTCAAATCGTAAGTCAGGTCGAAACGGGAAGGCAGGAGCCGTTCATCGCGATTTTTATTTCCCGCCTGGAGAGAATAGCATCCACAGGCCCAGAACAACAAACAAGACTCCGGCGCCAGCTTTGATATAGTTGGGTGGGATGAGTTTGGCGATAGCTGCCCCGAAAACAACACCAAGCAGCGACGTGAGCACGAGGGCTCCTGCGGAGCCAATGAATACGGCGAGGCGGGACTTGCCTTCCGCAGAAAAGGCAAGTGTGGCTAGCTGGGTTTTATCTCCAAGTTCCGCCAAAAAGATCGTGGCAAAGGTGGTAAGCATGAGCTTGAGATCCATGGATTGCTCCTCCTCTTAGTAATGCGCTTTGTATATCATTCTTGTCTCGTTCTTGAAAGATCTTCTTGGGAGACCTTGTCATCTTGTGGCCAGGGAGCTTAAATGGTACTCTCCGGGCTTAAGACGATTCATGACTGCAGTCATCTCTGGTTAACTATCAGAAGAGGTAGAAGGGATGGAATCATTGATCTGGAATATCTTGCTTTATGTGGTTCTGTTCTTGCTGGGGCTGCTGCTCCTCGAAAAGGGGGCAGATCTGTTCACCGATAAATTGGGAGAACTGGGTGAACGAACTGGAGCGTCCGAGACGACGCTGGGGTTATTGACGGCTGGAATGGAGTGGGAGGAACTGCTGGTGAGTCTGGTCGCAGCGTTTTCCGGAAATATCGGGATTGCCGTCGGGAACGTTGTTGGAGCTAATATCGCGAACATCTTGGGCACCTTTTCTCTTGGCCCTCTGATTAGGCCTTTGAATGCCTCCAAAGACGATAGATTTTACGCTTTGATTCTCGGGATCATAACTACCGGCGTTGTTGCACTCCTCTTTTGGACACCAATAGTAGGCAGTGCGACCGGTGCCTTTCTGATCGGGATCTTTGTTCTCTATGTAGCCGCTCTAATCTGGTCTCTGAGAAAAGGGATGATAGCAATTCGCTTTGAGAGGGAAGAAGAAGGGCAGGGGGAGAAAGAAACAGGGGTTTTGAAGCTTTTTGGCCTAAGCTTTCTTGGTTTGGCGATCATTCTTGTAGGGGCTGAGTTAGTCGTTGAATCCGGGGTCTACTTCGCATCTATTCTGGGTGTTTCCGAATATGTTATTGGGCTAACCATAGTAGCCATTGGAACCACCGTCCCGGACAAGGTGATCACCATTGCAGGTGCACTAAAGGGGAAATCAGGGGTGGTGATGGCCAACATGATCGGAAGCAACATCTTCAATCTTCTTTTCGTGCTTGGGCTGGCTTCAGTAGTTCAACCCCTTGTCGTAGATGAGGCCACTTTGGGCTTTGATATTCCGGTGATGCTGGGGATCACCTGGTTGGTTGTCTTTTTACTCTTCAAGAAGCAAATTGGTAGAGGCACCGGCAGCCTCCTCTTACTCGCTTATGTAGCCTACCTCACTTACAATTTCGTGGCCAAATGAGTTCTCAGCTACGTATCGCATTGCCTATTTTCTTGGGCTAAAGAAACGATTGATTACCATTTGAATCATTTTGTAGATTGGGAAGGCGAGTTTAGACAAGAGAAGAGCGTCAAGAGTGGTGCGTCTGTAGATAATTAATGCCCCTTTATGTTGCAATCTGTTAAGTGAAAATCCTTTACTCAAGAAGGGAATAAACTTCATACAAGTATCAGCGTCACTTCCCGGCAATTGATCTCATGCCAGAGTCTACTTTGGCACGACTGCAAAGTCATCGTCATAGATCCCCTCTTCAGCTCTTAGGTGGCATGCCGTGCAATTCGACAGCGAGCCGATGGATTGTCGTTTAATGGTCGCCGCAGAGATATCGTGATGTTTTTCCTTGATATAGGGGATGTCGGTGATCCTTATCGGCACCTGAGTTCCCATGCTTCTCACGATTTTGACTGCCCGCTTCGCACCGGAGTGCTCAGCCGCATTTGTTTGAAGATAACTCAGAATCGCCCTTTCGGTTTCCTCATCAAGTTCAAAAGACTCACCAAAATGATCGTTGAAGCGACTTACAATTTTTTCCCAGGACGCGGAAGGCAGCAATTCCGGTTGATAAGCAAAATGACAGGCACCACAGGTCTCTTTGTACGTTCGATCAGTCACAGGTTTCAAATATCTTCTGCCGTGATCCTCCCCTCGATGTCGTTCTCGATATCTGGTACGCTGTCCGTGATCTTCCCCGTCCTCTTTCGCAAGGGAGACCTGAAAGAAGCTGAGGGCTAAGGTTGCAAGAATCAGTGCAAAAAGCGAGAGTTGCTTTAATCTCATAAACACCTCCCTGATGTGCTTGGATTGTTTTTCGCTTGTCGCCTTATCTGTGATGACGTTTTTCTGAGGCGTGGTGGTGATGAGATTTTTCCTCCCAGGAGTGCATGCCTAAAATGAAACCCAAAATCATACCAGCAAACAGTAAGGGAATCAGTACCAGGAAACCCACTTTCCTCAGACCTTGCCGAGACGGTGTCGGCATGCGGAATTTCAGGATTGGAGGTCGTCGAAAAGGCGATGGTGGGATTTTGAACTTGACGTCAGGAGGCCTTAGAGACTTAACCGCCTCTTGCGTTGCTTTCCAGAAAATCGAAGCTGTGCTTCCCGGGACCCCATGATCACGCGACGTATCGCCTTGAGCCATGCCATTGAGGTGCCCCTTTTGTGGTTGAGGTTCACAAGATCGCAACGCAAGACTATGACCCCACATCCTGGTTCTGTCCCAAGGGGGTATTTTATTTAGCTCCTCCAGAAATGCCCGTCTGCTTTGCCCTCCTGTCTCATACCCTTTTGGACCGATGAAAAGGATGCCTGACAGGACAGAACATTGTCCGCCGACAATTCTTTCCGTTCCCTCCAATGCCTGCCACGAGATCTGACCTCCTACTTCGACAGTGACTTTATACTTATCCAGCCGGAAAGTCCCTGACGCTCCATCCTGTCCGGCTTGCATCTGGGTTCCGCTGATCTTCTGTATCAAACCTTCTTTGAGTGTTTGCCCTGAGGAAACATCCCTGAGCTCAAAAGCAAAGCAGTAGAACTGTGTCTTTCTCCAGGGAGGCAGTTTTTTCAGCCTGTCGAGAAACTCTCGTTTTAGATATCCATTTTCTTCATGCCTGAATTCTCCGATCACGAGAAGGTCGCCAAGGGCAAAGCATCTCCCACTCCGCTGCTGCCCTAATCCATGGTGCGCATGCCACCAAAGAACGCCGTCCCCGTACTCGCTTATTTGATACTCGTCCAGCCTGTATGTGCTCTTTTCGATCATGATTTTGGCATCAAGAGAATTTGACCTCTTAGACAGAGAAAGACCTCAAAAGGTTTACGTGGGACCGAGACTATTTTAAATCCCTTTGACGCCCTGGAATTGAAAATCAGATACTTGATATTTGAAAACCGTGGCCACATAACTTCTCCCTTCCACATTCAGCCTTGCGCGCGGCTCCCAGTCCGGAATCTCGAATTGGTGGCAGACGATACGGCAGTCCTTTTTGAGGGTCCTGAATTTGTCCTGTAATTTCTGCATAGGCCCTTCCAGGAGATAGCAGAAGACCACATCTGCATCGGAGATATCGTAATTCATGAAGTTGCCCAGAATAAGTGTGACATCCGCCCCTGATGCAACGGCACGCAGTCTAGCGAGGACATAGGCCAGGGGAGATATTTCAATGCCCACGGCTCTGGCTTCGTATTTTCTGTTGGCTTCGATGACGAGCCTCCCGTCTCCGCACCCCAGATCATACACTTTTTCGCCCGGCTTGATGTCCGCGAGCTCAATCATCCTGTACAGGACCTTGAAGGGCGTAGGCACAAAAGGGGCGCCTCCAAGAACAAAACTCAATATACAAAGAATGAACAGCGCCGCACCGCCGACGGCAATGAGCAGGGAAAGAATAAGGACAAGCTTTGTGATTAACAAAGAATCCATGGCGCCGGTGAAAGTCTCTATGGCCAAAAGACCAACTGCTTTGAGCCCCTGAGCTTTTTCCGCATGTTTCTCCTGACACCAAGTGAATGTAACGAAGAGACCCCTAATGAAAAAGACCTCTACTGCCAACGCAGTAAAGGTCTTGCTTATTAGCCAGGCTAATTGGCGGAGCCGGCCCTTATTCATCGGGCGTGCTGACGGCAACCGCCACGTAGCTACTCCCCTTTACAAGGATTATTCTAAAAGTCTTCGGCCCATTTCGTCAAGAAAAAGTGGGAAATTTCCAAGTATCATCCTAGGGCGAGGCGTTTGATATTTTCAAGGTATTGTTCGGAACGGTCAAGATAGAAAGAAAGAGCACGGGAAAAGTTCCTCCCTAGAATTCCGTCAACAAAGAGACGACTGATTTCCCTTGTCTCTTTGAGCACATATTGAGAATAAACCAAGGCTTTCTTTTCGTCCGGTGACATCGTGCGAAGGCGCTTACGAAACTCACTTCTCGCCCGAGGTTGATACATCCACAAATACAATAGATCAAGGGCATTAATGATGATCATTTTCTCCAAATTCCGGGCCTTGGCCTTGACTCTGCGAATAAGATCACCTGGAGACTCAAGCATTTGGAGTATGTCAGAATCCGGAAATAACACCTCAAGTCGGGCATAGGTATCAAACAACTGGGCGAGCTTCGTCGCATAGTCCATCGATCGCATGCGGATATTTTCATGGCGATCGGCCACGCCCTCGATGACGCCAGCCACACAATCAGAAGCACCCTTAGATATAATGGCCGCCCATTTTTCTAGAATCGCGTCGATCTCTTCGGTCCCAGCCGCTGCAAGAATGCCGCCGATCGCCCAGTTCAGACCTATTGCAAGGGGTATCGATAAAATGGTTCGAAAGAAATTGCCGAAGACAGCGCCTTTCGGTAGCCCTCGGATAGCATTATGCGTAGAAAGATACAGGCCGTTTACCAAGGCGATCACCGCATACAGCGCGTAGGGATTTGTCGACGTCGTGATGCCGAGCATACGGTCAAGGAACGCCGTTTTGACCACATAGTCAAGCAACGGCACAGAGAAACCCGTAAAAAACAGCGAATCGCATAAACGGTCCCAGCTCACGTAATCGTTCCATCTCAGAAGCGGCGAGCGTCGTAGTCCACCACCGCCAAGGATTGACTGAAGAAGATTACGAAGCCCTGTTATTCCGAACCAGATGAAGGCGCCGCCGTATGCGAGCAACCACCACTCTTTCGTCAAGAAAAAGGTCAGGAAAGCCGGGATGAAACCAAGCAAAACCTTGGTCGAATTCTTAACATCACTGTTGAGGTATCTCCACGAGATTCCCTTCAATGGTCTTGATTTCTCAGCGCTATAGGAGAGCCCTTCGATGGTCTCCTCTTTGAATCCTCCCAGGGCAGCCACATTGCCGCCATTACCTATTGCGACGGAATTCGTTTGCATCACCCAACCGCTCAAGGACTTGTCGCCGAATCGAGTGAAACCGGGTACGGACTGAACCAAGCGGATAAGTCCATCCAGGAAGCTGCGATGGTCAGCGGTGGATAGGTACGTTCGCTGAAATAGAACGCTTGCCCTTACAGGCATCAACTGGTTGGAAGGCCCTTCAGATCGCTCTATCTCTTTCTGTGCTCTCCTGGGAAGGGTCTCCTTAACAACCAGACCCATACCGTGCTGGTGATGGGATCGGCCCGACGAATCGCTGCCGATTCTTGCTTTCAGGGGGGCCCCTTTATAGAAAGCCTGGAAGACCCCGATTTCTCCGAGAATCTTGGTAGCCTTCGCTACCCTATCTTCCTTGTCCGCATATCTTGAACCTTCGAGGGTCTCTATGACCCCTCGAATGATGCGTTTCAACTTGATGACATTTTTTTCATTAATTGCTCTTTGCAGTTCATTGATTTTGGCAGCGTCGGGCGCCTTCCCGGTGTCGTAGTCTTTCAGATTGAAAAGCTCCAGATGGGTAATCATGCCACGACAGTCATAGAGGATTTCGAGGACATCCTCCACGTTCAGACCGGTGAGGTTAAGGGTTATTCGGTAACCGGAGTGAAGTTGATCCAATCGGTCGACCAGCGCACGGGGGGACAGCCTCAAGAGTTCCGGTTCATCCCCTTTATCCATAGGGACATTAGGGTCTGGAACATTGGGGTTTTTAGCCGGACGCAGGTATTGCTCGAGAATGGCTTCCGAATCAAATTTCCGAATCTCCTCTGCCAGTTTGGCCATCTTCGAGCGTTCTTCAGGCACGGCTTCGGAATGGGCTGCCTCCAACTCTGCGAGTCGGATTTTCAAGCCGGGCAACATATGGGAATGGATAAATTCAGCCAAGTGGAGAAGTGATGCCTGGCCGCTGCCGACAAAGGCAAGGAAGGCTGATTGCTCAAGGGGCTGAAGCTCGACTCCGTAAATCTCACTTACCTTAAGACGGTGCTTAATATTGAACTCCTGAAGCACGTCAAAGACATAGCGTTCTTGAAATTCGGAGACTTGCCGTCCCTTGTTCATGAACCCCCTGATAGCCGGTTGGGCGAGAAAATGGAGAAAATCCTGTGTGTCCGTGAACCCGCGGGGCACCCAGATAAAACGCACGTACCGGCAACGGAACCTGGCCGCGAAGGAGACCCCGATACGTACTGTAATGCCCATAATCTCAGCGGCCTCTAAAAGTTCTTCGGCGGCTTCAGGCGGAACAAAGTTGTAGTAAATCACTGTCAAACGACGGATGCCTTTAATCCAAGCGTCCGTAATCAAGTGAGTGGGAGATTTACGTCCTTTCGTCCGAGCGTCATGAACATGATCGTCGAAGGCAATTTGGTTCCATTCTTCGGGCATTTCGAGAAGATGGTACTGCCGCAGAAAGCTGCGAATGACATGCGGTTTTCCTGAGGTCGCGATATGGAAATCCCTGGCCAGTTTAAGTTGTCGTCCGTAGTCCCCATGACTTCGCACAAGTTCTTTCATAATCTGGAGCAAAACGCGGCCCGTGTTATTCCGCATGGGACTCCGCGTCACGTTCAAAATCTCACCCTTTAGCGAGCGCAAGGCACTGATGCGGTCTTTTGCCTTACCCACGTCAAGAGAGTCAAGCAAGTTAAGCACTGCATAGGCAATTCGAAGACCTTGCGGGGCAACCATTTCCTTAATGCCGTGGGGATGGAGATAGGGATCAAGGAGCTTCTTGAGGTATTTTAGCTTGTTGTTTGGATCACAAACATCATTGACAATGCTCAACAGTTCATGATCCCTTTTATCGAAGAGGATCTCTAACATGGCTTACAGTTTGATCAGATGAATAACCTATGAATCAATACCCTTACCGCTTTCGGCTCCATCAAAGAATTGATTAGTTCGTATAGGTTTGGCCTACGGTTTTTACATGTGTGGTCTCCTGACCAGAGGCAGGGAAAGCAAAACACCCGCGCACCCCCAGCCTGTGCTCAGATACTTCTGTGTACCTTGCTAAAAGGGCTTTGCTTTGAGCCATAATACTATCTTTTTTAGTCTTTGATCTTTTTTCTTTCAAAAGCAGCTTCAATCTTTGATACGAGTTCCTCAATCTCGCAGGGTTTGGTGACATAGTCATAAGCACCCATTTGAACGGCGTCCAGGACTTTGTCAATGGAACCGTGACCCGTGAGAACCAGTACTTCGGTGAAAAGACCAAGCTTTTTCATCGCATCCATCGTCTCAATTCCATCCATGCCTGGCATTTTCAGATCAAGCACCATTACATCGAAGGAATTCTCGGTAAGAGTCCTAATGGCCTCATCTCCGCTGTAGACAACCTGCACCAGGTATCCTCTCCTGGACAGAAGTTTGGACATGTTATTTGCAAGAACAACCTCATCATCGACGATCAGGATTTTCGCGGCTTTCATCTGATAATTTCCTTGCAAGAAGATTCGGCAACCGAAATTGCACGAAAGTTATTTTACACCTTAGGGCTGAAGAAGTCATGGAAATTGCATTGCCGAGGGTTTGGGACCTTGGCCACGTCTACCGACAAGGAATATGAGCGATTTTCAAAACGAGACTTTCCAAATAAGGCCTAAAGAAGACAACTTACATTATGATTAGCAATAGAATGGTTTAAAGTCGCTTGATTGAACATAACCCCCAAAAGTGATAATCCCACGGCACTCAAAATGTGAAGTTCTTCCATGATGCTTGTGTCGACGTCATGTTCAGAAAAGGCCCATCACCAATGTCGGGGACCCAAGGTGTTTGACAGTTTCTATCTGCTCTCATTCATCGCAGTTAACTTCCTCTCAGCTCCTTTCAAATGACCTTGCGCTCCACAGTTTCTGAAGCTTGTTATTGCTTTTTCAAGGTTCTCTTGGACGTCTCTCCGATCTCCTTTGTGCATGGACAACTCGGCAAGGAGTTCGTAATCGCATCCCAACAGACACATCGTGTCATTTCTTTTGTCGGCCGCCAAGGCTTTATCAATCCGGTTCCGGGACTCACGGAGGTGACCGTCATCGGTCCAGCGCAGGATCTCCCGGATGTGGGTAGCGATGAACCCTTGCTGAACCTTCATCTCGATCCCCTCGCAAAGGAAGCGACGTCCTCTCATCCTTCTTTTTTTCTTTGGAGCTCCCGTCGTTTCCAGATTTCGTAGACCGCCGGAAGGACCAGCAGGGTGAGAGCCAGGGCTGACACCAGGCCCCCGAAAAGGGGGGCCGCGATCCGTTTCATGACCTGGGCCCCTGTGGCGTTTCCAAACATGACGGGCAGGAGTCCGATGAGCGTTGTCGAAACGGTCATGAGCACCGGGCGGACGCGTTCTGCAGACCCGGCGATGATGGCATGGTGGAGATCCTCGGTTGTTTTAATCTTTCCTTCCCGCTTCCATCGTTCATAGGCCTCGTCGAGGTAGGTGATCATGACTACCCCGGTTTCGGCCGCAAGCCCTGCCAGGGCGATGAACCCGACCATGACGGCCACCGAGATGTTGTAGCCCAACAGGAAGAGGAGCCAGACACCGCCCACGACGGCGAAGCAAAGGCCCGCCATCACGATCAGCACTTCTGTCACGCTTCTAAAGTGGAGGTAGAGGAGCAGAAAGATGATGAGCAGGGTGAGGGGCAAGATGACGTTCAGCGTTTCCCTCGCCTTTTCCATGTACTCGTACTGTCCTGACCAGACGATGGAATACCCGGAAGGGAAGTCTACCTCCTCCGCAACGACCCTTTTGGCCCGCTCCACATAGGAGCCCACGTCCACCCCTTTCAAATCCACGTAAACCCAGGCGGTCTTGCGCGCGTTTTCGCTTTTGATCGCCGGGGGCCCCTTGTGCAGGGTGAAATCCGCGAGGTGGGCCAGGGGGACCTGCTCGCCCGTGGGCGTGTGGACGAGAACCCGCTTCAGCCTGTCCAGGTCATCCCGAAAATCCCGGCTGTACCGAACGTTGACGGGGTAGCGCTCCAGCCCTTCCACCGTGGTGGTCACGTTCATGCCGCCGATGGCGGACATGATCACGTCCTGGACATCCATGATCTCGAGGCCGTACCGGGCGATCTCGTAGCGCTTGATCTTGAAATCCAGGTAGTTTCCGCCGGTGACCCGCTCCGAATAGGCGGAGAGCGTGCCGGGAATGAGACGCACAACGGATTCGACCCGGGCACCCAGGTCCGAAAGGGTTTGAAGGTCGGGCCCCATGAGCTTGATGCCGACCGGGGTCTTGATGCCTGTGGAGAGCATGTCGATGCGGGTCTTGATGGGCATGGTCCATGCATTGGTGAGACCCGGGAAACGGATGGCCTCGTTCATTTCATCCACAAGTTCTTCCGTGGTGATGTGTCGCTCCTCGGGCAGGAAAAACGCCAGAGGCCGTTTAAGCCAGGAAGGCCAGCCTGAAAAGAACCGATCGACTTTCTTTTTTCTCCACTCCCGAATCTTCGCGCCCTGTTTCTGTTCAGGGAAAAACCAGGTCAGGGGCTCTTTTAGCCATTTCGGCCATTCGGAAAAAAAGCGCCTGACCTCCATGACCTCATAGTCCGCCTCCGGCCTCAGTTCGATGGTCGTCTCTATCATGGAAAGGGGAGCAGGGTCCGTGGCTGTTTCAGCGCGGCCGATTTTGCCCAGGGTGTGGTGCACTTCAGGAAAACTCTGGATGATCTTGTCCGTCTGCTGCAGGAGTTCCTTTGCCTTGGTGATAGATATGCCGGGAAGCGTAGTCGGCATATAGAGCAGGCTTCCTTCGTTTAGAGGAGGCATGAACTCGCTGCCGAGTCGCGAAAGGGGATAGATGGTTCCCAGGATCAGGGCAACCGCAATCAGGATGACGGCAATCCGCCACCGAAGGACCTTGCGGATGAGGGGCAGGTAAACCTTAAGCGCCAGGCGGCCGACAGGGTTCTTTGACTCGGGTATCAGCTTCTGAGACATCAGGGTGATTGAGCCGAAGATCGAAAGGCCCAACGCGACCACCAGGCTCCAGTCCGGCAGGCTAATGCCGATTACACCTCCAAGAATCACCAGCAAAGAGGGACCGAGGACCACAATGCACCAAACCAGGATGCGTCTGCGCCTGTCCGTCTGCGGCGAAAAGACCTTTCCTCTCACGAAAAAGGTCATGAGAACGGGAATCAGGGTGACGGCGAGGAGTGAGGAAGCGGCCAAGGCAAATGTCCAGGTGTAGGCAAGGGGTTTGAAAAGCCGACCCGATTGGGCCTGGAGCGCAAATACGGGAAGGAACGAGACCGTGATCACCAGGAGGCTGCTGAACAGAGCCGGTCCGACCTCCCGTGCCGCTTCCGTGATGATCTCCGTGTGGGATTTCACTTCGCGGTCCCTTTCGAGGTGCTTGTGTGCATTTTCCACCATCACCACCGAGGCGTCCACCATGACCCCGATCGCAATGGCGATTCCGCCCAGGCTCATGATGTTCGCGTTGATGCCGAAAGGAAACATCACGAGAAAGGACATCAGGATCCCCACCGGGAGGGTGATGACCGCGACAAAGGCCGAGCGGAAGTGAATAAGGAAGAGAATGCAGACCATTGCGACCGCGCCCATCTCCAGGACAAGGGTCTGTTTCAGGGTGTCCACCGCTCTTTCGATCAGGGAGGAGCGATCGTATCCTCCCATGATCATCACCCCTTCGGGGAGCCCTTTCTCGAGTTCTTTGAGCTTCTTCTTGACGTTCCTGATCACCTCGAGCGCGTTTTCCCCGAACCGCATGATTACGATGCCGCCCGCCACTTCTCCCTCGCCGTTCCACTCCAGGAGGCCCCTCCGAAGTTCGGGGCCCAACTTGACCATAGCCACGTTCTTGAGAAGGATGGGCGTACCATAAGGATCAACGCCTAAAGCAATCTGTTCCAGGTCCTCCTTGGTCTTGATGTAGCCGAGACCCCGGACCATGAACTCCGTTTCGGCCATCTCGATCACCTTGCCTCCCACATCCATGTTGGAGCGCTGGATGGCCGCTTTGATTCTGGCGAGGGGAAGCCCATAGGCCAGAAGCCTGTTTGGGTCCACTTCGACCTGGTACTGCTTCACGAACCCCCCGATGCTTGCCACTTCCGAGACGCCGGGTACCGCCGTGAGTTCGTAGCGGAGATACCAGTCCTGGATGCTTCTGAGCTCCTGGAGATCGTGGTTTCCTGTGGGGTCTGTCACCACGTACTCGTAGACCCATCCCACGCCGGTCGCGTCCGGCCCCAGGTTGGGGGTCACCCCTTTCGGAAGCCTTCCGGATACGAAATTGAGATACTCAAGGACACGGGATCTGGCCCAGTAAAGGTCGGTGCCGTCTTCGAAAATGATGTACAAGAAAGAATAGCCGAAAAAGGAATATCCTCTGACGACCTTGGCATAAGGCACGGCGAGCATGGCCGTCGTCAGGGGATAGGTGACCTGGTCTTCAACCACCTGGGGCGCCTGCCCGGGATATTCGGTGAAGATGATCACCTGGACGTCGGAGAGGTCCGGTATGGCGTCGAGGGCGATGTTTTGCAGGGCGAGAATGCCCCCCACCGTTACGAAAAACGCGGAAAGAAGAACGATGAACCTGTTCCTGATGGACCACTCGATGACTTTTTCGATCATGCTGTGACCTCATGTCCCTGCGGGTGATACGCTTAGTGCTGGTGCCCCTGCGGCGGTCGAGCCTGAAGTTCCTCCTCTCCTGGTTTCATCATCTTGAGCGCCGCCTCCCTGAGCTTGGATTCGGAATCCAGAAGAAACTGACCGGATATGACCACCGTCTCTCCCTCCGTAAGACCGCTGAGAACCTGGACCCTGTCGCCTTCAAGAGCCAGGCCGAGACCCACCTCGCGAGGCGTAAATTTCCCTCCACCTCTCGCCGTGAAGACGACGTCTCTCTCTCCAGACCGCAAAACGGCCATGGAGGGAACCATCAATCCCTCCCCCTCCATGCCTGTAATTTCAACATCTGCATACATGTTCGGTTTGAGCTCCAGCCCAGGGTTCTTGAACTCCAGCCGGACTACCACATCCCGGGTTTTTCTCTGAAGGTAGGGATAGACGTAGGCGACTGTTCCCCTGTAGTTTTTTCCGGGCAGGTAAGGGAGGGTCATCCGCGCTTCCTGGCCCAGTTTCACCCAGGGAAGCTCGTACTCGAAAATGTGCGCCTCGACCCACACCCTGGAAAGATCGCTCACCGTGTAGATGGCTGTTCCTTCCTTCACGTATGCTCCTTCGACCGCGTTCTTGGCGATGACAATCCCGGCAAAAGGGGATCTTATAATCAGGGCTCTGGTTATTTCGCCGGATTCTTCGATTCTCCGAATCTGGTCCTTCGGGACGTCCCAGTAAATCAGCTTCTGCCTGACCGCTTCGGCAAGAGACTCCCCAGGGATGCCCCGGACTTGGCCGGCTCTGCGATGAGCTTCGAGGTACTCGCCCTGGACCGCGATCAACTGCGGGGAATAGATGCTGAACAAGGGTTCCCCCTTGTTGACCGACTGTCCCGTGAAATCCACGTAAAGATCCTCGATCCACCCGCTGAACTTGGGGCTGATCTGAGAGGTGCGTGTTTCGTCGTAGGTGACATGACCGTAGGTTCGGATGGTGTGACGGAGGTGCCCCTTCTCGACGGGCGCGGTCCGAACCCCCATGTTCTGCTCGATGACGGGGTCGATTCTCACCTCTGATCCGCCTGAGACGTCATCTTCATAAACAGGAACCAGGTCCATTCCCATCCTGCTCTTTCCTGGCTTGTCATAGATCTCGAGGGGATTCATGGGGGCGCGCCAGTAAAGGACTTTTCTCTCCTTCTTGGCCTCCACCTTCGCAGTCTCTTTTTTCTGATGCTGGTCCAATGTCTGGGTTTGTCCCTCGCCGCTTCCACCGGTTGGATCTGGGGCACGGGAATCTCGGCAACTTTGAGATAGGGCAAAGAAGATCAGCAGGGCACAAAAGAACCAATTTGTGCCGAACGCTTTCATCCCGGCTTTTTTCCTCATGGTGCACTCCTTTTTGCCGGTAAGGGCAAATCAGATTTCACTCTCACGTGCTTCAGTTCTTGTCCGGATGCGGTAGAGCTTTTCTACTGGTTCGATCGCTATAACGCCGTCTCCCATTTCCCCCGTGTGGGCCTTTTCCATGATGGTCTCAGCTATCTTTTCCGTCTTGCCGGGGGCGCAATATATGTCTATCCGAGCACGGAGCAACGAGTAACCGAACTTCACAAAGTGGTCATACTCGCCATACCCCTTACACTGGGTGACCGTGATGCCTGAGACCTCGATTTCCTGCAAGCCGCGCTCTACAGCTTCCAGGCGCTCGGTACGCACAATAGCGGTTATTCTTTTCAACATCATTCAAGCCCTCCTTTCAGGTCTCGAACTCGGCAAAGCGACCACGAAAGTCGTTCCCTTGTCCCTATTGGGGTGGAAAGTGATTCTCCCTCCGTGAGCCTCCACAATCTTTTTGACGATGGCAAGGCCGAGTCCGGTGCCCTCTTTCTTCGTGGTAAAAAAGGGTTGAAATATTTTCTCCCGCTGCTCTTCCGGGATGCCGCACCCGCAGTCCGTGATCTCAACGAGCGCCTCGAACCTGGAGCAGCGGGTTCTAACCACAATGTGTTCTCCGGAAGAGGATGACTGTATCGCATTGGTGATCAGGTTCATGAGGATCTGCCTGAATTTTGTCACATCCAGCTCCAGGGCGGGCAACGACATGTCCGCCTCCGTTTCCAAATCCACCCCGGCCGTGGCGGCAATAGGTTTTAAGACTTCCACCGTTTCTGCAACCAGGTCGTTCAAGTTCACTTGGGATGGCGCGAGTTCAAACGGTCTGCCGAACTCGAGCATGTCTTTAATCATCCCCTCCAGCCTGGCAGTTTCCTGAATCACCACCTCCAGTTTCTTGCGGTTGGCTTCATCGCCGGACAACTTCCTGGACACCTGGTTTACAAACCCGCCGATGGCCATCAAAGGGGACTTCATGTCATGAGCGACTTCGGAAACCACCCTCCCTACGGCGGCGAGTCTCTCCGCCTCGACTCTGGCGGCGTGCTCCTTCTGTTCTCTTTCGGCCAGGAACCCAAGGATTAGAGCGACGAAGACATAGAGCCCCCCTTCGAGAAAGGTGTCGAAGTCGCGAAAAGAGCCGTGCCACTGTTCAACGGCGAAAGGAAGGTAGAGGGCAATGGCGGTGACGGAGACCGCGACGGCTCCCTTGATGCCGAACCAGAACGCAGCCAGCACCAGGGGCAAATAATAGAGCATCCGGTGGACGGCGTGCTGTTCGAACTTGTCCTCGACAGTCAGGTAGTGGATCAGGGAAATCCCCACCAGCAACGCCGCTATCAAACCGACTTTGAACCAAGTGGCTTTAGATGTCACGCCTAACGAACTCCTTTTTCAATTTTCACGGAACAGCCATACACCGTGAAACGTCGATCACTTCGTCACTTTCAGGAAGCGTGCGTTAACGGCCACAATCACCGTGCTGAGGGACATGAGCACAGCACCCATGGCAGGAGAAAGAAGGATTCCATAGGTGTAAAGAACCCCGGCGGCCAGCGGGATGGCGAAAGCGTTGTAGCCTGTGGCCCAGGCAAGATTTTGAATCATTTTGCGGTAGGTCGCCCGAGCAAGCCCCAGAATGGCCACCGCGTCCAGGGGGCTGCTCCGAACCAGGATAATGTCGGCTGTCTGAACCGCCACGTCCGTTCCCGCGCCGATGGCGATCCCCACGTCGGCTTGAGCCAGAGCGGGCGCATCATTGACTCCGTCGCCGGTCATGGCCACGATGAGTCCCCTGGACTGGACCTCCTTGACCTTGTCGGCCTTATCCTTGGGCAAAACCTCCGCGAAGTATTCGTCGAGCCCGATTTCTTCCGAAACCCATTTGGCGACCAGGTGATTGTCACCCGTGAGCATCATGCAGCGGATTCCCATTTCTCTGAGTCTTGAAATCGCTTTTTTGGATTCCTCTCTGACGATGTCTGCAAGGGCGACGGCTCCTTTGAGCTCACCATCGATCAGGACAAAAACGACGGTCTTTCCCTGGGCGTTCAGCTTTTCGATCCTCTCATCATCCGGGAGCATGTCGTTTTCCTTCAGATAGCCGGGACTTACCACCTTGATCTCCTTCCCGTCGACCCTGCCCTGAGCTCCTTTGCCGGGAATCGATTTAAAATCCTCCACCTGGAGGGTTTTTTCGGCCGATGCTGCAATACCCTTGGCAATGGGGTGTTCAGAACGGCTTTCAATAGAGGCGGCGTACTCGACCATCTCTTTGTCATCCATGCCCTCCGACAACATGACGGTATCCGTCACTCCGAACTCCCCTTTTGTAAGCGTCCCGGTTTTGTCGAAAATAATGGCCTGGATGTTCCTGCCCCGTTCAAAGGCCGCCCTGTCCCTGATCAGGAGCCCGTTTTTTGCTGAGAGGGCCGTGGACACGGCAACGACAAGAGGAACCGCCAGGCCCAACGCATGAGGGCACGTGATCACCATGACCGTCACCGTCCGCTCCAGGGAAAACGCGAAATCCCTGTTGACAAGGACCAGCCATATGAACAGGGTGACGGCCCCGCAGCTCAGGGCGGTGATCGTCAGCCACAGGGCTGCCCGGTTGGCCAAATCCTGGCTTCTGGACTTGCTCTGCTGGGCCTCTTCCACAAGACCGATCATCTGGGAAAGGAAGGAGTCCCTGCCGGTCTTCTGCACTTCCTCAGTCAGGGAACCCTCCCCGTTGATGGAGCCCCCAATGACTTTTGATCCTTCCTGCTTTTCCACCGGCTTGGATTCCCCCGTGAGCATGGCCTCGTTGACGGAACTCGCTCCTTCCATCACCTCTCCGTCCACCGGTATCTTCTCCCCGGGCTTGATAAGAACCCTGTCCCCAGGTTCAAGGTCCTCTATGGGGACGTCCTTCGTGCTCCCGTCGGACATCACCTTGTGAGCGTCGGAGGGCATCAGTTTTGCCAGCTCCTCAAGCGCCCTCGAGGCCCCCATCACCGATTTCATCTCGATCCAATGGCCCAGGAGCATGATGTCGATCAGCGTCGCCAGCTCCCAGAAGAAAACTTTTCCTGCCAGACCGAACACCACGACGCTGCTGTAGCCATACGCTGTGGCTATGGCAATGGCAATCAGGGTCATCATGCCGGGCTGTTTCTTCGCGAGTTCATCGAACAATCCCTTGAGGAAAGGCCGGCCGCCGTAGAAAAAGACGGCCGAGGACAGGACCCACAACACATAGGCGTCGCCCGGGAATGCCACGGCCTTTTTGAAGCCCAGGAAAGCCTGGATCATGGGGGAGAGAAAAAGGATCGGAATCGTTATGGCCAGCGAAATCCAGAAACGCCGCCTGAAGTCCGCCACCATGTGGGCATGGTGATCGCCACCCTTATGGCCTTCGTGCTTTTTCCCATGATTCATTCCTTGTCCTTCGTGCCCCTTCGGCTCTTTGTGCTCAGGACGTCCTCCACCTCCCTGGTGGAGTTTATGTTCTGAATAAGACTCAGGCTCGGTCATGCGTTTCACCTCCTATTGCATCATGCTAGTACCGTGTCTCAAAAATTCTGTTTCTCATTTTGGCAACGTAAAATCATGATCTTGCGGTTGCCATTTGACCCACTTGGCAGAGACACGGAAATCCGAAATTCGAATATCGAAACTCGAAGCAAATCTAAATGACCAAAAGACAAATGACCAAAACACAACAACTACGGTTTTGCCCTGACTTTGTTTTGAATTTTGAACATTGGGATTTTGATATTGTTTCGGATTTCGGATTTCGATATTCGGATTTTCAATTTTCGCACCATTCTGAATGGCTAAGAGTCAAATTGCCAAAAAACGACACACCACTTATGAGACATGATACTAGCCGTCGACGGGTTTCCTCAAATGCGGCCAGTAGTTCACGGTGTGGCACCTCCAGCAATCCTGCGGGGTTGCGTCTTGCACTCCCGTGCTCTGCAGGATCATTTGCCAGTATCGCTCGTCCGTGTGAAAAGCCGGAGGTTTGTGGCAAAGGGCACAATCCTTGCGCTCTCCTGAAGGGTGGCGATACCCTGCGATTTTCCAGGTGGAAATCCGGTGGCATTCGCGGCAGGCTTCACCGAACATGCCGCGATGGGTGTCGAAGTGGCACGTCGTGCAAAGCAGCGCTTCATTGAGAACCGTGTGGTCCATTCTCGAGATGCCGGTTTCGAACACACCGTGCTCCTGGTGACAGCGCAGGCATTTCGCTTTGGCTTCGTGAAAACGAAGCACCCTCGGCAGCGACTTCACATCGCCGAAATCGTGGCATTCCAGGCACTGCTTCTCGGAAACCCCTTTCCAGGGCACATGGCAATACGTGCAGTCGTCCAGCTCCCGGTGGGGCGGGCTGAGAGGACCGGGTCGTGCTGCCTCGTCGTGGCTGAACAGCCACCCTGAAAAGGCCACGACCAAAAGCCCGACAAAAACCTGGGCTGCTTTCCGGATCAGAGCCATCGGATTCCGTAGTAAAGGACATCGAGAATGTGGACGATCAAAATGGAAAAGAGAAAGAGGGCCAGGAGATAGTGAACCCGGGTCCACAGGGAGAAAAGACGCTTCACCCTGGAAAACACCGCCACCGTGTACTCGAGTTCCACGATGGAGTGAGCCAAATCCACCGCGTCCCGGCACCTCCGCTCCAGTTCCGTATCGCTCTCTTCATCCGGGAGGTTCAACGCCGCGACGGGTTCCAGGTCCAGGCGGACGGCGCATGCTTTGACGTCCTGTTTTTGGGCTTCGAAGCGTCTTCTCAACGCATCCAGGTCGGCTCTCTGGTCCTTGACGGTCCTGCTGACTTTTCGAAAGAGAAAAAAACCCACAATGCCGCTGAAAACCAGAACAAACGTCGCTACGAGGAGAATCAGCCCGACGGCGCTCCCGAATTTGTGGGCCGAGTGAATGAGGGCCAGGGAGGAACCCAGAAGACCGTAAAGAATGTGCCGCGTGAGAGGATTCTCTTTCCCTTTCTTGCCCAGGACACGCTTGCGAACCGGATAGGCCAGAGCCATGAACATGAGAACGGCACCGCCGATCCCCACCAGGTGACCGGCCAGGCTCCCTGCAAAAGTGGCGCTTTGATGGACAAACACGGTCAGAAAAAGGGCCACAAAAAAAAGAGACAGGTAGGCGGCTATGTTTCTTTCCTGGAAAGTCACCTCAGGCCTCTATCGTCACATCGGTTGAACTCACCCTTTAGCGTCATTTCGCGAACCCTCCTTCAAGATCAATCCCAGAAGCTCCCTCGTCCTCCTGTATCTGAGGATGAGGGCTATGAGCGCAGCAACAAAGGACAGAACCAGGAAGACCATGGTCAGAAAGTGGACCCATGAGAGGCCCATGACGCCGCTTTCCTGGTCCGTGTATTTCGGGGAAATCCCCATCTCCTTCTTGAACCACTCGATGTCCGGCCGGTCCCTTTCCGGGGCGGCCGATGATTCGGAACGGCTCCGGGTCCACCCCCACCGACCATCCGGTCCGGAGACAAAGCCTTGAACCAAAAGAAAAGAGAAGATCAAAATCAAAAAGGTTACGGCAGCAGGTTTTCTCATATCGTGGGCCTCCTCAGCCTGCTCAAAAGTTGTAGGCAAGAGTCAGAACGAACACATGGGCCCGATAGTCGTCGGCACCCCCATTGCCTTCGTCGTCATACCTGTAATACCCGTACTGGAAACGGGCCTGTGCTTTATCCGTGACCTGGCGGGAAAGGGCGAAGAGCAGACCGTGGCGCCGGTTGTCAACGCCCAGGGGGAGACCGTCTTCGGAGTTTTCCTGTACGTTGTCAGATTGGGAAAACAGGTATTCCAGAGATACGTCGGTCCGCTCGTCAACGGAGCATCCCGCCGTGAGGAGCATGGAAAAGACGTTCCCTTGGTAGGGAACGACGGATGGGGAGCCGTTGTCGAAAGCCGTTGTCTGTGCGTCCTGGTAGGAAAAAAGGCCGGCGAGGTGCACCCTGGCCGCCGGCCTGACCAGGATTCTCACGCTGTAAACGTCTGCATCATAGTTGCCCGACTGAACCGAGGAGGGAGGCAGTGTGTCGAAGGCGCTGTCCGTGTCGATCGACAGAAGCTGATACATGAGGCTTACATGAGCCCAGGACAAGGGGCGAAAGCCCAGTCTTGCGCTGAGCTCGTCCTTGGTGAAGTCCTGGCTCGTGATGAAGGCGGAGTACCCGGGCTCCGTGTCCACCATGTTGTCGTAATCGTTCTTGGTGTAGTTTCGGCGGTAACGGAGAGAAAGAGTCGTGCCTGCCACCGGTGAAGTGTTGAGGCCGAAGGTGTAGCGCTGGCCGCTCCGATCCGTCTCGGTCAGCCTTTCGAAGCCCAACGCTCCGTCCTCCAGTTCCTGTTCGAAAAGATCGATGCTGTTCTGGGCCCACTTGCCTTCTGCATACATCGTTGTGTACTTGAGGCCGGTGAATCGAAGGCCGAGCGTTTCCTCCATCGCCTTTTTGTCTTTGTCGCTGACGATCAGGGCCTCCGGAGAAACCGGCCCCAGCCCCGGGAGAGTCTCGGCCAGCACCGCATCGGTATCGCCTTCCGAGTCGGTGGTTTCCGCCTGAACCCCTCCGTAGATCACCAAATCCCTGAAAGGCCCCAGCATGGCGTTGACATTCAACACGTGGGAGTCGTGCTCGACCTCGACGGCCCGGGTAAACCAGTCGTTGTCAAAGGGCTCCGGTCCAAAGGGAACCGTGGTTATGCGCAATCCGGCGTCCCCCTTCAGGTTCGAGTAGAGGTAGCCCAGGGAGCAATAGAACTTTTCCGTCAAATAGCTTTCGAGGCGAAAGGTATTGTATAAGGCGTCATGATCGTAGTGTTCACTGACCGTCACGGTCTCGCCGGTTCCGGCCGTGAGGTTCCGATCCTGGTCAAACCTTGTCGTGTCCGTTCGGTAGCGCTCGTAATGAAAATTGTCACCCACATGGACCTTTCCTATGTCGTGTTCCACGTCCAGAGCGATGACGTCCGTCTCCTCGTCGACGTTCTTGAAGGAGGGAAAAAGGTTTTTCGCCGTTCCTGCCTGCGACACCTGGCCCCACTCCAGCAGGGACTTGCTGCCCTCCTTGAACTTGTGTTCGTACCGCAAGGCGATTTTAGGGATTCCGGCCCGGGTGAGACCGGCTTCAACCAGGATGTTGCCTACATCCAGATGCATATCGTTTCCCAGCTCAAAAGGAGGGATTCCGAAGGGCCCGTAGAACCCTCCCGTGCCGTCGAAATATTTCCGGAACTCCGTATACTCGGCCAGGAAATACCCCGTATCCTCTTTCCCGATTTTCAGCCGGAGCCGGTAATCTTCCTCGGGAACGATCGCCCGCCCGTCGAAGGTCAGGGACAGGTCATTGCGAAACCTCCGCTCGAAACGGAATTCATCGAATCCGCCGGCCCAGTCGTCCCGAAACCACCAGTCCTCGCGGAACTTCTCTTCGTCTCCATGGACGGTGGAATACCTTAGCGTGGGCGCCAGGGCGTTTGGACCCATCGAATCCTGGGCGCCGGCGAGGGTTGCAGTGCAGACAAGAATGAGAAACGACCCATATAGGATTCGAAAAAACCGCACCACGACCCACCGCCTCCTCTCAGTATCGCAAGTGAGCGTTGATGTCCGACCCGTGGACCGCCGTGTGGCAGCCTGCACTCCAGCAAGTCCCCCTTGTCAGAAAGTTCGTGTGGTTGAAGTCCCCGATGACAACCGTTCCCGGGGCCGCTACCTGTCCGTGGCATTTCAGGCACAGGTTGTTGTCGCGCTCCACGAGAAGCTTGTCCGAAATGGAACCATGCGCGTTGTGGCAGATCGTGCAACCCTCCCGAAGCGCTTCGTGTTCGAAAACCCGGGGCCGGACCTGCTCACGGTGGCACTGCGTGCAGACAAGGTTTCTCCCCGAGGCAAAAGCTCCTTTCGGCCTGTAAATGTCCTGTCCGTGCGGATCGTGGCAGTTGGAACAGGTCATGCGCTTTTGCCTGACCGGGTGCCGGTACTGAAGACTGAACTGCGCTTCAACGCCCGGATGGCAGCGGAAGCAGGCATGGGGATTGCGGTCCGGGCTCACGATGTACACGCCCCGGCCGCCTCCCGCTTCCACGTGAAGACTGCCTGCACCGTGGCAGGATTCGCACCCCTGGATGCCTTCCCGGCCGGAGAGAAAGAGCCGGCCGTGGTCGGTCGTTGTAAAATCTCGAAAGATTTCTTCATGACAAAGAGCGCAAGTCTCGGTCCCCGAGAAGTCGGCCCCCCGGATCATCGGGTCGAGGGGGGGCAACGAGACGGTCCCTGCACAGGCGGCCAAGATAGCCAAAACGAGTAACACGCCGGCCGGGATCAACCGGCCGTTTCTTGGGTCTCTGTGCATCTCCTCCTCCGTCAAGGAAGATTTATTTGACGGACAGTTCAACCTGTCCGCATATGGAACCCTCGGGGTGTTCCTTTGTGTGGACGTTGACATAGGTGTTCCCGGCTTCCATTTCTCTGATGAGAGCGGACAGGGGTTTTCCGCGAAGGGGGCCGACAAGATCTTTGGCCGTGATCGTGCCCTCGGCAAGCACTCCGTCAAAGGAACCGGGAAGCAGTTTGGGCGGCGGTGAGGGAGGATAGAGCCATACCACAGGGGTGCTGATGCCTTCTTTGAGGCCGAGGTGCAAGTGAGCCATGGTGATGTTGCTGAGATTACGAACTCTGAGGCTGTAGTGAATCTCCTGGCCTGACGCACTCGTTTGGAAACTCGCATTCGCCGCAGGAGAGGTCTCGTCTCCGGGCAGCGCGAGGTGGCAGTGAAAGGGCTGTTCTTCGGCGGAAAAGGCCGTTTCGAGAATCAAGAGGCCTCCCAGGAAATGAAGGAGGACTGTCATACAGACCAGACGGCGGAGATAGGCTTGCATCCTTCTCCTCCTTGAATGGATTCGGATCTATTGGCGTTTCAGCCGATACCACACAAAATTACTAGGGATGCAAGTTCCCGGCAATGGGGTGAATCCTGTATTTTGACCACCGGGTCATTCTTGACCGGGTGAGCACCGATCCTCATGAATACATCATCGTCACCCACGGCACGGATACGATGGATCAAACGGCAAGGATTCTCGACGGGATAAAGAACAAGGTCATCGTGCTCACCGGCGCCATGCAGCCTGCCAAATTCATCTCAACCGATGCGGAGTTCAACATCGGCTTCGCGCTGGCCGCCGTGCAGACGCTTCCTTACGGCGTGTACCTCGCCATGAACGGCAGAATTTTTCACCCGGGAAGGAACAGGAAAAATGTGGACCTGAACCGGTTCGAGGCGATTTAAGGGCAACAGGCGCTGCTAACCGCCCTCCCTGGTCATCCGGGCAAAATTCTTCTCGGCAATCTCCGTCAGCTTCGTAAACGCTCATGACCATCACAAGGGTCGCCCCCGCCCATGAATGCGCCTGAGGCGCACAAGAATCCCCCTCGATCCCCCTTTATTAAAGGGGGATGACGAAGGATAGGAGGAAACTTCCCCCCTTTGCAAAAGGGGGGCAGGGGGGATTTTCACGGTAAACGCACATGACCTGGGGCCGTTCACCCCCGTGCATGAAAATTTAGGGTCGCGGTTTGCGGGAACCATGCCCATTCGGTTCTATGCTCCCGTAGGGAACGGGTTCTCCCTCGGCTTGCTCAGGACCCTGAGGTTCTCGAAGGGCATCCCGTTCCATGGATCGGCACGGAGGCCGATCCCTACAAGGCCATTCGCCAGGCCGGGGGATTTTCAGGGTAAAAAGTCGGAAAACGCCCTATTTCGTCATTCCGGCGAAAGCCGGAATCCAGTATTTCTAGCCTCTTACGAAATGCCTCGACCCCGTTTTTCAACGGGGTGACGACTTTCTACCCAAAATGCGCTATGATATTTGCGTGTTGTCGGGGGCTCGGCGCTCATGCGTCGTCGAAAGCTGCGACGTCCTCATTTGCGAAAGGAGGCATGTTGACCCATGAACCGATCGACATCAGTCATCATTGGATTGGCGCTCCTCCTGGCGGCCGTGATCGGCTATGCGGTTTACCTTCACCGAAGCCCGATGAAACGTCTTTCCGATGAAAAGGGAAAACTGGCCGCCGAGATCGAGCAATTGAAAAAAGCCTCAGTGAATTCAGATGCTGATTGCAGCACCCGGCTCGACGAAAAGAACCGGTTCATCGAAGAACTCCAAGAAAAGAAAGAGGAGCTGGTGGAGACGGTATCGCGAATCAAGAAAGAAAAACACGCGACCGAAACAGAGATGGAAAAACTGCAGGGCACCATCACCCTTTTGGAAAGCGGCAGGGAGGCGCTCAGCCTGAAAGCGGAAGATCTCAGTCGAAGGGCGCTGGATTCCACCAATCAACTCGAAGAAATGCGCAAAGAAGTGGAGTCCGGGAACGAGGAAATCGCCAGGAACACGCAGCAGCTCCAGACAATGAAGAAACAAATGGACCTCATTGCGCAAGAGAGAGACCAGCTTGAACGAATCAAAATTGAACTGGAAAGCCATTTGGCGGAATGCCGCAGCCGAATGGAGGTGATCTCTCATGACTCAGCCTCCAAGGATGATAAAATCGTTGAAATGGAAAAAACCCATCAATCGTTGGTCAGTCAAATCGACCGTCAGAAAAAGGAAAAGGAAGAACTCGAGCGGCTGAAGAACGGGCTGAGAAATCAGCTCGGCATGACCCAAAGCCAGATAGAATCGCTGTCCGTGGCGGCAGAGGCAAAGGAAGAACAGTTAAAATCAAAAGAACATCAGTTGAAGTCCATGGAAAAAGCCATGGCGGAGCTTTCGAAACAGTTCGAGCGACAAATCAGGGAGAAGGAAATAGAGATCAGTGCACTGGAAGACAAACTCAACATACGCCTGATGGACAAGATCCTTTTTGCCTCCGGCAGTGCTGACATTACTCCTGCCGGTCAGCGGGTGTTGGAAAGCCTCGCGACTGAATTAAGAAGAATGGACGGGTTTGAGATCGCGGTGTCGGGTCACACCGACAACAGATCTCTCGGCCCCAAAATCAAAGAGGTTTATCACGACAACCTGGGTTTGTCGGTGGCACGGGCCGCGGCCGTGTCGCGCGCGCTGCGCGGGATGGGCGTCCGTCCCGATAACCTGTCTGCGGCAGGATACTCCATGTATCGCCCCGTGGCAGGGAACGACACCGAGGAAGGGCGCCGGCAAAACCGAAGGGTCGAAATTATGCTTGCGCCATTGCGTTGAGTATTCAAGACACCGTAGCCTTCCAGTTTTTTGAAAAGCCCGGAGGCATGGGGCCGGCTATCGTGATTTCAAAAAGCTGAAAGGTCAAAAATTACCCGTGAAAAAAAGGAGCATGAAGCAAGCAACGCGCACCAAGGGAAAAAATATCGGCCTCGCCCTCGGCGGAGGAGGGGCGAGAGGACTGGCCCACATCGGCGTGCTGAAAGTGCTCGACCGGGAAAAGATCCCTGTTCACGTCATTGCCGGGACGAGCATCGGAGCCCTTGTGGGCGCTGCATTCGCCAGCGGCGTCCATCCCGAAGACATGGAGAAGAGGGTGGGGGAGTACCTGAACAGCCCCAAGTTTCAAATGTCCGCGGTGAGAGCCATCGAAGAAGCCCACGCCAAGGGAGAATTGAGTTTGGGCCGTAAGATCCAGAGCTTCGTGAAGAACCGGTATTTTCTCGTGCAGGCGATGTTCAAGCCGGGGCTTTTTCCTTCAGAGGAACTGCAGGAAATCATCGAATACTTTGTTCCCGACATCCTCATCGAAGAGACGCAAATCCCCTTTCGCGCCGTAGCCACGGATCTCGTCCAAGGAGCGCAGATCGTCTTCTCGACCGGCTCCCTCAGGCAGGCCGTGATGGCGAGCTGCGCCGTGCCGGGGGCCATCGCCCCTGTGAAGGATGAAGACAGGCTTCTCTCGGATGGGGGAATCATCTGCCTGATCCCCTGCTCGATCGTGCGCAAGGAAGGGGCGGACGTGGTCATCGCCGTATCCGTGGATAGAGACATCTGTACGGAGCAGGAATTCACGACCGCCGTGAGCATTTACCAGAGGGTGAACGACATCATGTGCGCCAAGCTCAAGGGCTACGAACTGGCCGATGCAGACGTCGTGATCGCCCCGCAGGTGGGAGACTTGCACTGGTCCGAGTTTTCCCAGGCCCTCACGCTCGTCGAGGCCGGTGAAAAGGCGGCCGCGGAAAAACTGGATCTCATCCGCGCGGCGGCGCCCCGATCCAAACGCTGGTTCACCCTGAAGGACCTCTTCCAGCACCACTCGAAGAAAGACCTTTCAGCGACCTAATTCGTAGTAGCCGGCAAGATGCTTCCACGCCTTGTCCTTTAGCTTCTTCATGATGCCGGGCCAATGATCTTTGATATACCCCACATTCCACTCGATCAGCCAGGTAGGTTCAGTGGTCCTGGCCGTGACGGTCCGCCTGCTTTGAGGGCTGATGGCGCCGATTTCCCCGATGACTTCGCCGGCGCCCATTTTGCGGATCAATTCATCGGTTTGCGTGACGATCTTGATAATTCCCTTGAGAATGAGGCAAAACGTGCCTTCCGCGGCATCCCCGGTCCTGTAGACGGTCTCCCCGGAGGGGAAGCGCTTCTCGTCACCGTAGTAAAGGAGCAAATCCAGTTCGTCGTCGTCCAGGTTCGAGAAGATTTCCGATTTTCTCACGATTTCCTTGATTTCGGACCTTTCCATAGGGCTTTGCCTCCTCTCACAAACGAATCAGTGCCTGCTCTGTGACGGTAAGTCTTTCTATGCCCGACGAGGTGACCAGGTAGTCATCCTCCATCCCCACGACGCCCTTCCCGGGAAATACGAACTTGGGCTCAAAGGCAATGACCATGCCTTGTTCCAGTCTCTGATCAAAGAAGGGGGCGATGACGGGGAGTTCATCGATTTCAAGGCCCAGACCGTGGCCGATAAACTTCACCTGCCCCTCTCCGTGGCCCATGAAAAAATCCCTGAAGCCGGCTTTCGCGGCTTCATCGACCGCCATTCGGTATAGGTCGGCACAGGTCACGCCTGGTTTGGCGCTTTCGGCAAAAAGGTGATGGATTTCCCTGGAACAGTCGTGGGCTTTTCGAAGATCAGGGTCGAGGTCGCCGAGGACGAAGGTCCTGAACTGGTCTGCCAGATATCCGTCAACCCCTGCCCCATAGTCGATGCCGATCGGCTCGTTCCTTCGAATCTTTCGAAAGCCGGCGCCCTGGGCCATGGCCGGGGTGTTGCCGCTTCCGCCGTGGGGGCTGTCAAGAAAGGAAACCACCGAGCCGCTGTCCCCTGAAAGCACATGCGCATAAGTCATCTCCTGGTTCCAGCCGCGCATTCGCAGGATCCCCATGTGGCCTTCTCTTCGAGCGATGAGTGCGAGATGTCCGTCAATTTCGAGTTCGGTCATTCCTTCGCGGAGAATCGTCGAAATCTCCGTGTACCCGCGATGAAGGATGCGCGCCGCCTTTCGGATCAGGTCGATCTCGTAGGAGCTCTTGCGCATCCGCAGCCTGCGAATGCCTCGGGACACGTCCTCCCACCTGCATTTGGGGAAGGTTTCCTGGAGCCAAAGGTAAAGGTAGGCGGGAAGGACGTCGAGTTCCAGGCCCGCCTTTTCAAGGTTGAACCCTGAGAGCACGTCTTTTATCCGGCCTCTGTCACGGAGAGAGATGACCTTTTCCAGCGAAGATTCTGCCCTGGCCCTCTCATAGCCTTTCTGGACCATGAGGATCGGCTCTTCCTCTGCCGGGATAAACAGCATGGATGATTGCAGGGTCCCCGAGAAATAGTAAAGATCCACATTCTGAAGGATCAGGGCGGCCTGGAGGCCGCTGGATAAAAGGTAGGATTGAAACTTCTCTACTCTTCGCTGAATCTCTTCTTTTGGAACGCTGTTCATAGAAATGGTTCAATGTTTAAGGAAGGAGCTTGGGTTCTCCCCGGACGGGATACCCTCCTGCCGCTAGGGTATCGACGATCCTGGCGACCGTGGTCTTCTTTTCATCAAATTGCACCGTGGTCTTGTAAAGGACCTCTTTCATGTCGTAAACGAGGTCGTAGGAGACAACGCCTTCCGTGACTTTGAGGATAAACCTTATCCTGTCGCCCGGGTCTCCTCATCCGGCAGGAAGGGAGATGGGCACCTGGAGCAAAACCTTTTTAAGCGGTGCTTCAGAGGCTGAGGCGGGGAATGTCAAAGCCGGGAAAAGGCAGAAGCACAGGAAAAGAAGAACAATACGTTTCAGGCTCATGGTTGGCCTCCATAGGGTGTGATCAAAAAGATAATCGAGATGTCTTTCCGAATCAAGGGCTAAAGTGTGTTTTACGCGGCTTGACTGATTCGGCTGCCTGTTATAGGATGTTGTTCCGGCGGCGGTTGCGCCGATTGGTCAAAACGAGTCCCCCGGAAAAACATGCAAGAACTCACGCGCTTCATAGATCCCACCTATCTCGCTTACGCGGGAGTCGTGGGCGTCTTTCTCGGATTGCTTTTCCTGCTCCTTTTTCTCTATCACCGCATCCGATGGCTCCTGCGGCGCTTGTCACGAAAGAAAACCGTTTCCCCCGGCCTGGTCTCGAGCCTCGGCCGTCTCATTGCGATCCTGTTGTGGACGTCCCTTTTCGGCATGAGCCTTTTCTTCGGGTTTTTCCTGCGGTCCTACCACGCTTTCACCCAGGAGAAGCCCGTGGCGGAGATCTCATCCGAGCCCGTGGCCGGAGAAAAGATGAGCCGGATCACTGTGGGGCAATTCAACCCCCCCATGTCCCGGCAGTTTCTGATCCGAGGGGATCAATGGATGATCGAGGGGGATATCCTGAAGTGGGATGACTGGCTCAATTTCCTCGGGCTGGAGACCCGGTACCGGTTGACGCGGTTGAGAGGCCGCTACGTTTCAACCGATGAAGAAGCGCGGGAGAAACCCACCGTGTATTCTCTCGTCAAGGATGAGCACCATCCGTTGTGGAAGGTATTGTACGAGTCCGGCCCGCGAATGCCTCTCGTGAGCACCGTTTACGGCGGCGCCGTGTTTCAGATTGCAGGAGGGCCGCGAAGCTATCTCGTCTACGTGGGGCCTTCCGGGTTCGTCGTTCGAGAAAAGCCCCGGCGACCTACCTCTTAAAAGGCGTTCCGTAAAGGCCCGCGTGGACTTTGTGGATTTCGAGATTCTCCTTGCCATGGGGCGCCTTGGTCTCGTCGGGATAACCGATTGCGACGATGCACTCCACCTTTATCCTCTTGGGGATTTGGAGGAGATCCGAGACGTAGGCTTCCGAGGTTTTTTCCTCGTCGTGCATCCTTTCCCTGAGCTGTATCCAGCAACTGCCAAGACCCAAGGATTCCGCAGCCAATTGGATGAAGGTTGCGGCGATGGAAGCATCCTCCACCCAGACGCCGCTCTTCTCCGGGCTGGCGCAAACCACGACGGCCAGGGGGGCGTTTGCCAGGAACGAGGAGCCGTGGGGTTTCGCCTTCGAAAGCTTCCCGAGCACGGCTTGGTTTGTGACGACGACGAACTCCCAGGGATTGCTTCCCATGGAGGATGGGGCTCTCAGGGCGGCTTCAAGCAGCAGGTCCACCTTGTCGGGTTCCACCGGCCGGGCTTTGAACTTCCTGATGCTGCGCCTTTTTTGGATCAGGGACAAAAACATGGCATGACTCCTTTCATGAAATCTGCATTGTGGCAGATTTCATACAGGAAGCTTGCACCAAAAGAAAGAAAAATTGACTTGGAGGGCCGACGGATTGACGACGACAAAGGTGTATCTCGCTCCATGCAGGGACTATGACGCATCGCAGATTCTGGAAAAAATGAAGTCAGGTTTTTCGCAGTTGGGCATGCATCCCGGCATGCTCAAAGAGAAACGGGTTCTCATCAAACCCAATTTGCTCAAGGCGAGCAGCCCGGATGAAGCCGTGGTTACCCACCCCGAGTTCTTCAGGGCCGCTGTGAGGCTTGTCAAAGGGATGGGGGGACGACCCATGATGGCCGAATCCCCTGCTTTTCAGCCCCTTGCCAAGGTGATGAAAAAGGCGGGCTATGATCGCGTGGCTGATGAAGAGGAATGCGAGGTGGCCGACCCGCAGAACACGGAGGTCCTCTTTTCCGAGGGTCAGGCAAGATTCAAGCGGTTCGAAATCTCCGGAGCGTTTTTCGACGCCGACGTGGTCGTCAACCTTCCCAAGCTCAAGACCCACGGGCTCACTTACCTGACAGGAGCCGTGAAGAATCTCTTCGGCCTCATCTACGGCCTGAACAAATCCCAGTGGCACCTGCGGGCCCGGAGCGGCATGGAATTTTCCGGCCTCCTTCTCGATCTCTACGCTGCCCTCATGCAGGGCGCTGAGCGTCCCAAGACCTTCATCCACCTGATGGATGCCGTCGTCGGCATGGAAGGGGAGGGGCCGGGGAGCTCGGGCGTGCCGAAGAAAATCGGAGCCCTCTTGATGGGACAGGATGCCCTGGCCGTGGATGCTGTGGCGGTGAGCCTGGTCAAGCTGGACAGGAAAAAGGTGCACACGCTGACGCTCGGCCGGGAAAGAGATCTGGGCGCCACGGACCTGGAGAGGATTCAGGTCCTGGGCTCTCGCCTTGATGACTTGACGGTTCATGATTATGTTCCAAGCAAGTCGACGGGTGATCCTTCGCCCGTTTCCCGGTGGCCTCTGAACACGGAATTTTTCAAGAATCTCCTTGTAGAGAGGCCGGTTCCTTCAAAAGAGCGGTGCACGCTCTGCTACCAGTGCAAGGCGATTTGCCCGGGAGGAGCCATCGGCAAATCGAGCGGCCGTGAACCCGTTCCCGATTATAACTATGACAAGTGTATTCGCTGTTACTGTTGTATGGAAATCTGTCCGGAAGCAGCCATCAGCCTGAAGCGCGGGAAGCTCCAATGGCTGTTCCATGGGCGAGCGAAATGAAGCTCCCAAGGAGGTGTGATGATGAAGGCAGCAAACACGTTTTTTTTGATGTTCCTCGCTGTGACACTTGGTTGCGCGACTCAGGCCAAACCCCCGGTGGATCGGGCCTCCGTCGACCCCGGCAGTTCGGTATCTTTTCGAGGTAACCGGCTTGCGTTGCTGGGCACACCTCTTGCTGTAGGCAAGCCCCTGCCTTCTGTTCTGCTCGTGGATGCCATGACCATGAAGGAGGTGGATCTCAGCAAGGAAAGAGGAAAGGTCCTTTTCCTGAGCATCGTCCCTTCCATCGATACCAAAGTCTGCGAAGCACAAACCCATTACCTGGGAGAGGAAGGGGACAGGTTGCCCGCTGCAGTGCGGCGAATCGCCATTAGCAGGGACCTTCCCTTTGCGCAGAAGCGTTTTGCCGAGGAGGCGAAACTGACCGACATCCAGTATCTCTCGGACTACAAGGCCGGGGAGTTCGGCCGGGCCACAGGCTTTCTGGTCGACGGACTCAAGCTCCTGGCTCGATCCGTGGTCCTCGTGGACAAGGAGGGGGTCGTTCGGTATATCCAGATCGTCCCTGAAATCGCCCATCTGCCGGACATGGACGCGGCGTTCTCCAAGGCGCAGGATCTGGCCGGGGAAAAATAATGAGCTTGGCTCTGGAAGGGGCGAGGAGAATCCTTCGGTGGTATGCCGGCCTGGCAAAACACGCAGTGCAGGTGGATGATCACCGGTGGGCTTATCTGGAAGGCGGCCGGGGCGACGTGATCCTGTTCGTTCACGGCTACGGGATGGAAAAGGACGGATGGGATATTTTCGCGAGGCATTGGACAGGGTCTTATCGTGTGATCATCCCCGACCTGCCGGGATTCGGTGAAACGACCAAAAGCGATTCATCGGTCTATGATGTTCCCCACCAGGTGAGAAGGCTTGACCGGTTCGTAAACACCCTCGGCATTCCATGCTTTCACCTCGCCGGCATATCCATGGGCGGCGCCATTGCCGCTTACTACACCGGTGAGCATCCTGCCAAAGTGAAGAGCCTGTTCCTGATGGCCCCTGCCGGTGTGCTGTCGAGAGTGCCCAGCGAGGCATGGCGCGAGTACAGGGAAAAGGGGAAGATCGTTCTCCTCTACAGAAATACGAAACAGTTCGACGCGCTGCTCGATGCCGTCTTTTACAAAAAACCCTTTGTTCCATGGTCGATCAAGCGCTATTTTGCGAAAAAGGGTGCTCTCGAATACCCGCTGCGGGAAAAGATTCTCCGGGATCTCGAAAGAGCCGGAATCGACATTCTTGAAGGCCGGCTGTCCGAGGTGGAAGCGCCCACCCTGGTCGTCTGGGGTGAGAATGACCGGATCCTCCATGTCTCCGGAGCAGAGAAGTTTCAGCGTGCACTTCGGGACGGCCGGGTCATCACCTTGAGCGCGTGCGGGCATGTGGTTTTCTTTGACCAGCCTGAAGCGACACGGCGGGCGTACCGGGATTTTTTGCAGGGTCTGAGAATGAGGGATTCGTAAAAAGTCCGGTTCACCCCCTTCGACAAGCTCAGGACAGGCTTCGATACCTCGCGCCGTCGCCTTAGCGGCTTTGGCGCGTCGGCGAAAGGGTGAACGCTTTCAAGCGACTCTAAGTGATTGAATTTCCGTTCGTGGTGAGTCCTTCGACGTCGCTCAGGACCGTGAGCGTGTCGAACGAGTATCGAACCATGAACGGAAATGCGGTTTTTGATTTTTTACCGGGAAAATCCCCCCTGGCCCCCCTTTTTCAAAGGGGGGAATGAAGCGGCACCTTATTCAATCTCCCCCTTTGAAAAAGGGGGGAACTTGCTCCTCTCCTTTTTGTCCTCCCCCTTTATTAAAGGGGGATCGAGGGGGATTTTCATGGGTGGGGGTGACCGCCTCCAGGTTATGAGTGTTTACGAGACCATCGAGAATAGGGCAGAACCATGATGAAGAATGAAGGATACACCGTCCTGCAAACGGAAGACCTGAGGCAGTGGATGGAGAAAGGACGAGGTTTCATCCTCGTGGACACGCTGCCGAAGGAGATCTATGAAAAGAGGCGCATCCCCGGAGCGTTAAACGCCTGTGTCTACGAGGTGACCTTTCCTGAGCAGGTCGCAGCCATCACGCAGGACAAGGAACGGCAGATCGTGTTGTACGGATCGAGCGAGAGATCCCGCGACGCTCTGACGGCAGGGGAAAAACTCTCCCGTCTCGGCTATAAGAAGGTATTTGTTCTCAAAGAGGGAGTGGAGGGATGGCTGAAGTCAGGGCAACCTTTGGAGGGGGCAGATGTTGATCCGCCGGAGCGTCCCGGACGATCGTTAATGCTCGAGGACCACACCTATACCGTGAACACGGACGAGAGCGTGATCGGTTGGACGGGCCGCAATGCAAACAACAAGCACTACGGCACCTTGAAGCTTTCGAAGGGTGAAATACGGGTGAGAAACGGAGCCATTGACGGCGCCTTTGAGATCGACATGACGTCCATGAAAAATATCGACCTGGAAGGAGATCCGCTTCAACCCGTGCTCATCGCCCACCTTATGTCCGACGACTTCTTCTTCGTGAAGATGTTTCCAAAGGCTTTATTCAACCTGGCGGCGGCGCGCCCCATGGAGCCGGCGACGCTGAGCGCGCCCAATTTCGAGGTGGAGGGAACCCTGGAGCTTCGGGGAATCAAAGCGAACATCCTCTTCCCCGCCACGGTGAACCGCCGCGACGACGGCTCCGTGAGCATTGAAGCTCACTTTGACGTGGACCGGACCCGGTGGAATGTGCTTTACGGTTCGAGCCGGTTTTTCGAGCATCTAGGCATGCATCTAGTCTACGATCTCATCACCATAGAACTGAGGATTTTCACGAGGAAAGATGAAAACCTATGACCTTATCTGTATAGGAACAGGCTCGGCCATGAACATCGTGGAGGCCATGCTTCAGCAGGACCCCGAGAAAAAGGTGGCCGTGATCGACAAGGATGACCCTGGAGGCATCTGCCTTACCCGGGGATGCATCCCCACAAAGATACTCGTCTATCCCGCGGAAATTCGACGTATCGTGGAAACAGGCAAAGCCCTGGGCGTGGACGCCCAAATCCGGAAAATGGATTTCAAGGCCGTGATGGAGAGAATGCGGGCCCTGGTGGGAAGGGACGTCGAGGAAATCCGAAAGAGTCTCAGCGAGGCGGGCAACATCGATTACTATCGAGACGCGGCTGAGTTCGTGGCGCCCTACCGGATCAAAGTGGGAAACGAAACGATCACCTCCACGATGATTTTCCTCTGCCTGGGGTCAAGACCCCTTGTTCCCCCCATGGCCGGTCTCGAGAGCGTAGCCTATCACACCAGTGACACCATCCTGGGCATCCGGGAACTCCCCAAGACTCTGGCCATCCTGGGGGGCGGATACATTGCGGCCGAATACGGGCATTTCTTTTCCGCCATGGGCTCCAAAGTGGTGGTGGTGGGGAGAAACCCCCGTTTTCTTCCTGCCGAGGAGCCGGAAGTCTCGGATCTCGCGCAAAAAGAAATGTCCAAATTCATGACGATCCTGACGAATCACGAGGTCATCGCCGTGGAAGCCGCAGAAAGGGGAAAGAAAACCGTTCGCGCAAGGGACCGGGCCACGGCTAAGACCATGTCCATGGTTGCGGACGAAGTGCTTCTCGCTTTGGGCAGGGTTTCCAACAGCGATCTGCTCCATCCCGAAAGAGGCGGGATCAAAACCGATGACAAAGGCTGGATTGTGGTCAACGACTACCTGGAGAGCTCTCAGAACAACGTCTGGGCCCTTGGAGACGCCGTGGGAAAACATTTGTTCAAACATGCAGCCAATTATGAATCCAAGGTTGTTTACTACAACGCCGTGCTGGGTGAGCGGGTCAAGGCGGATTACCACGCCGTTCCTCATGCCGTCTTCAGCCACCCCGAGATCGCCTCTGTTGGCTTGAGGCAAAAAGAAGCGGTCGAGACCTATGGCGAGGACCGGGTGCTCGTCGGGTTTCAGAGATTCCATAACACGGCCAAGGGGGAAGCGATGGGGCTGAAGGACTATTTCGTCAAGGTTCTGGTCGAAGAGGGAACCACGAAAATCCTTGGCGCCCACCTGATCGGACCTCAAGCCTCTTTGCTCATCCAGGAGGTCGTGACCCTCATGTACACGCAGGACATGAGCATGAGACCCATTGTCACGGGTATGCACATCCACCCGGCTCTGAGCGAGGTTGTGGAAAGGGCCTTCATCTCTCTCATGAGCGTAGAGGATTACGACCGGGCAATGAAGCAAGGGTGGGTGTGAGAGGGATGGGATATCCTCCTTCGCCAAATGCCGCCGGTAAAGCTTCCGTCTTTGATGCAGCGATGCCGGACAAGATAGCGGTCAAGAGGCTTCGGAGGACAAGCTGGAGTAGTGGTGAGGAAAAAAGGAGAAAAGACATGAAAAAGTTTTGTGTGATCGGCTTGGCGGCATTTGTGGTTTTGATCGGGTGGGGTTCCTGCACGGCCCAAGAGGTGAAAAGGATCACCAAGGAGGAACTCAAGAGCATGCTTACCGAGCCTTCTGTCGTGGTGGTGGACGTGCGTGCGGAAGGAGACTGGAAGAGCAGTGAGTTCAAAATCAAGGGAGCCGTCAGAGAAGCCCCGGGCCGGGTGGCCTCGTGGATGGGCAAATACGGTAAAGACAAAACCCTCGTGTTCTACTGCGCCTGAACGAATGAACACACCAGTGCCCGTGTGGCAGGGGAGTTCATCAAGGCCGGGTATTCAAAGATCTGGGCGCTCAAGGGGGGATGGAACGAGTGGGCCGGGGCGAAATACCCTGTGGAGCCCAAGTAGCCCCAAGAATATGCTTGACAAAAGACGGCAGGTTACTAAATTCTGGAAAAATTTCAAGGTCGTTTAATGCCGACGCATTAGATTCCTTGTCATTGCGACCCCGAAGGGCGCGGCGATCTGTTTTTCATGGGAGATTGCTTCGTCCCCCGGATCACGTCCGGGGTCCTCGCAATGACGGAACACTGCTTGCGTTTGCGATGATAATGCGGGCACGGGATTTCAACAAAGGAGGTTGGAGCATGGAGGTAAAAAAAATACTTTGGCCTACGGATTTCTCGGGAAGCGCTGAGAAGGCTCTCGCATTCGTGACATCCTTGTCGGAAAAATACCAGACGGAGGTGCACGTGCTCTATGTGATCGAGCAGCTTGCGCAGCACGAACCCTGGTACGGGGATTTCGAGAAAACCCATTTCGAGAAAATTCAGGAATGGGAACAGAAAACAGCCAAGAAGCGTCTCGACGAAATCTGTGAGAACTACCTCAAGGGCTGCCCGCTTTACATCAAGCACATTGCTACCGGAGACCCGGCCCAGGAGATCCTCAAGCTGATCGACCAGGAAAAGATCGGGATGGTGGTGATGGCGAGCCACGGCAAGAAAGCCCATTTCCGCTTCGGCGGCGTGGCGGAGAAGGTCATCAAGAATTCTCCGGTTCCGGTGGTCACCATTCCGATCGAACCGGAAAAATAAATTCATGGAAGACGCGGTCAGAGTGAAACACACCGTGGGTGACCTTCTGAAGAGCCAAAAACTGGCGGTCCTGTCAACCCACTACAAGGGGCAGCCCTACGCGAGCCTGGTGGTCTTTGCCGCGACCGAAGACCTGAAGCAACTTCTTTTCGCAACCACACGAGCGACCCGGAAGTACGACAATGTCATGCATGACCCCAGAGTCGCCCTGCTGATCGACAGCCGCTCCAATTTGAACGCCGACATCCACGGAGCCATCGCCGTGACGGCTACGGGAAGAGCGGAAGAGGTGAGCGAGAAAGAAAAAGAGGCCTTTCTGGAAATCTATCTGGCCAAACATCCTCATCTGAAGGACTTCGTTCATTCTCCCACCTGCGCTCTTTTGCGGGTCAAGGTGGAGACCTACTATATGGTGAGCAAGTTTCAAAAAGTCCTTGAGCTTCACCTTTCTAAATGAAGCTGATCCCGGTATGACCTTCGCGGTTCCTCATCTCGGAGAAAAAACTTCTTCCAAAGGATTTTCCTTTTTGAATTGCTTTTGCGACACGGTGGGTAGTACCGTGTCTCAAAAATTCTGTTTCTCATTTTGGCAAAGTAAAATCATGATCTTGCGGTTGCCATTTGACCCACTTGGCAGAGACACGGAAATCCGAAATTCGAATATCGAAACTCGAAACAAATCTAAATGACCAAAAGACAAATGACCAAAACACAACAACTGCGGCTTTGCCCTGACTTTGTTTTGAATTTTGAACATTGGGATTTTGATATTGTTTCGGATTTCGATATTCGGATTTTCAATTTTCGCACCATTCTGAATGGCTAAGAGTCAAATTGCCAAAAAACGACACACGACTTATGAGACATGATAGTCGATAGGGTATCCATGCTTGCAAATCGTGAGAGTCATCAACCATGGGGGTGTGTCATGAACAGAAAACGTATCAAGACGATGATCAAAGGGCTCATGCTCCTGGGTCTCCTGATCTGGACCGCTTCCTGCGCCACGAATCCGGTCAGCGGTGGTCCCGAGCTGATGCTCTTGAGCGAACAGGATGAAATCAAGCTGGGGAATCAAACCGATCGCGAGGTGCGCAGCCAGTATGGTGTTTACGAGGATGGGGAACTGCAGGCTTACCTCGACGACATGTGCCGGAGGCTTGGTAAGTTTTCTCACCGTCCCGCCCTGGATTACCGCTTTGAAATCCTTGACGCCTCTGTGGTCAATGCTTTTGCGGTCCCGGGAGGATACGTCTACTTCACACGGGGGATTCTCGGCACGTTGAACAATGAGGCGGAACTTGCCGGGGTCATGGGCCATGAAATCGGGCACATCGCAGCGCGACACTCCGCTCAGCAATACAGCCGTGCGCAACTTGCCCAGTTCGGGGTGGTCCTGGGAGGATTGTTCCTCGGCGATCTGGCCTCAGGGCTCGCCCAGTTCGGGGTGGGCATGCTGTTCCTCAGCTTCAGCAGGGACAACGAAAGACAGGCTGACGCGCTGGGCGTGGAGTACTCGAGCAAGGCAGGGTATGATGCCGCGGAATTGGCTCGTTTTTTCGAGACCTTGGAGCGGATGAACCCGGCCTCGGATCGCAGCGGGCTGCCGAGCTGGTTCTCCACCCATCCAAGTCCGGTTGATCGCGAAGCAGCGGTGCGGTCCATGGCCAAGGAGTGGCAGAAGCAACTGGGCCTCGATCATGCCAAAGTCAATCGAGAGGCCTATTTGAGAAAGATAGACGGTCTGGTCTACGGCGAAGACCCTCGCCAGGGCTATGTCGAAGAGGGCGTGTTCTACCATCCTGCGTTGAAGTTCCAGTTTCCCGTTCCTGCGACATGGAAACTGGCAAACACGCCGTCCATGGTTCAGATGGTCAGTGAGTCCAAGGATGGGGCCATCGTTTTTTCTATGGGGACGGGAAAATCGCCCAAAGAGGCGGCGTCGACCTTTGTCGACAAAAGTGGCGCCCGCCTGCTCTCCTCGGACCCGGTGACCGTAAACGGCCTGTCCGCCTACCGGCTGGTCTCGGACATTCGAAGTCAGCAGGGTGATGTCCGGGTGATGTCCTATTTCATCAGGAAAGACAAAAACCTTTACGTGTTTCACGGTCTGTGCGTCCCTTCCCTATATTCCCGATACGATGACGTTTTTGACGGCGCCATGAAGGGTTTCAAGGCCCTCACGGACACCCGTAAGCTCAATGTCCAACCGGACCGAATCCGGATTCGAACCGCAAAATCCGCGGGCACGCTGGAAAACGCGCTCCGCTCCATGGGGGTTGCCAAGGATGAAATAGCACAGACCGCTCGGCTCAACGGGATGGAACCGAGTGATGCGGTCAGGGCCGGTACGCTGTTGAAAGTTGTGGACAAGGGTCGATGATGGGAGCCTTGCACGTCCTCACATGGTGCAGCAGACTTCAGTGCTTTTTTGTTTACTTTTAGGTTGAAATATATAAAAAGTCGTATAAACTGTGCCGACACTGTTAATCCATACACTCACACTTAACATTCTAAGGGAAAGGAGATGGGACGATGAATAAGGGGGATTTGGTGAACGAGGTCGCAAAGGTGGTGAGCACGAAAAAGGAGGCGGTGGCTGCCGTTGACACAATCTTTTCAGCGATCACACAGTCGCTGAAGAAGAAGGATGCAGTCACCTTGGTGGGTTTCGGGACGTTCAAGGTGGACAAACGAAAGGCACGAAAGGGAAGGAACCCTCAGACCGGTGAAGAGATCAAGATCAAAGCAAAGACCGTGCCCAAGTTCGTGGCCGGAAAAGCCCTGAAGGATTCAGTGAACTGAAACGCTGCAAGCGAATGCCTGAAAGCCTCCATATCCCGGCGCCTGGGATGGAGGCTTTTTTTTGGTGGGAAGACAGGTCCCTGGAATGACAACCTGGTATGCCTTCAGCCTTGCCGCGCTCGTGCTTCTGGGGATGCAGAGGTTCCTGTACAAGGTCTCGGCTGAAAGAAAGTGCCCCACCCCGTGGACCACGTTTTCATTCATGGCCACGGTCACGGTGTTGAGTGCGATATGTTTTTTGGCCCTGAAGGAATCGATTTCCGATTCGCGGATGCTCCTTGTGACGGCGCTTCTCAACAGCGCCTCCTTTGTCCTCGGCACGGTCACTCACATCGAAGCGCTGAAGCATGTACCCGCGGGCGTCGTCTATCCCATCCTGCGGCTGAACATGGTGGTGGTGGTATTGTTCGGCGTTTTCATTCTTGATGAGCAGGTGTCGGTGCACCAGGTTCTGGGCATCGTTCTCGCGATGGTGGTCATCCTCATCCTGACGAGGGACGCGGACCGGACCAAGGGTTCTGTGGGAAGCGTAAGGCGCGGGCTTTTCCTCGTGTTCGTCTCCCTGGTGTGCGGCAGCGTGGCTTCCATCTCAAGCAAGTTCGCTGCGCTTTACTCCAGCAAGCTGGGCTTCATGGCCCTTTCCTATTTTCTGGGCACTCTGTTTTCAGCGGGCCTGATCAGGAAGTCCGGGAAGGTGAGAGCCGGGACGGAGCGCAGGGATGCCGTGCTTATCGGGATGCTCATGGGACTCATCAATTTTGCCGGCTTCTACGCCTTCCTGTCGGCCCTCTCTGCCGGGCCTCTTTCCATCATTGTTTCGATCACCGGAATGTACTTTGTGATTGCCGTAGTCCTGTCGGTGATTGTTTACAAGGAGAAACTCAGCGCAAGGCGCATCCTGGGCATCGCGCTGACCATCGTATCCGTTCTGTTCCTTCGAGCATAGGTCTTGCCGACCCCCTCGCCCCTCTTCGCTCAAGTGGGGGATCGGGGGGATTTTAAACGAGCCGGCAGAACGGAAAGTTATCTGATGCGAGCGAATCAATAAACAACAATGGACCACGGACGACGGACCACCGACAACAGGCTTTCTTTACCCATGGGCCATTTCCGGGTCTTCACCAGCAACCGGCTGGAGATGCTGGCGGATCAGCTTGCAGGGGTGCTCGGGGAACCCCTGCCGTCCCCCTTTGATGCGGAGGTCATCGTTGTTCAGAGCAAGGGCATGGAGCGCTGGATATGCCTGCAACTCGCGGAGCGCCACGGCATCTGTGCCAACGGCCGTTTTCCTTTTCCGAATACCTTTGTCCAGGAGATTTTTCGCAACGTTCTCCCTTCCCTTCCGGACCCTTCCCTTTTTGATCCGGAAGTCATGACCTGGCGTATCATGAAGGCTCTGCCTTCCCTCATCGATGCGCCCGCCTTCGAGGCTCTCCGCATCTACCTTGAGAGCGGGCGGAGCGATCTCAAGCGCTTCCAGCTCTCGCAGAGAATTGCCGATCTCTTTGACCAGTACCTTCTTTTCCGGCCTGAAATGATGTTTCAGTGGCAGAAGGGAAAAGCCGCGCACTGGCAAGCGCTCCTGTGGAGACATCTTGTTCAGGACCATGAGCAGGAGCACCGCGCGTCGCTGGCCGAAGCGCTCTTCACAGCCATAAAAGGGAGTTCCGGCCCTCTGCCCGGCCTTCCGGGGAGGATGTCCGTGTTCGGCATCTCGGCCCTTCCTCGCTTTCACGTCGAGGTGTTTGCTCTCCTGTCGAAGGTCACCCAGGTGAATCTCTTTCTGATGAACCCCAGCAAGGAGTACTGGGGGGATATTCTTGCCGCGTGGGAAATGAAGAAAAAGGTGTTGTCCGAGAAAACGGCGCAGGAAGAAGAACTCCACATGGAAAAGGGGAACTCCCTGCTCGCGTCCATGGGCGCTCTGGGCAGGGATTTCATTGAACTCATCCAGGAGTTCGAGGTGGAAGAGTCTTCATCCTACCGGGAGCCGGGCGCCGGGAATCTTTTGAACTCCATCCAGGAGGATGTCCTGAACCTTGTGGAAAGACGGGAAAAGAAAGAAATCTCCACAGAGGATTGCTCCATCCAGATCCATTCCTGCCACAGTCCCATGCGGGAAGTGGAGGTTCTCCGTGACCAACTTCTCCGGATGTTTGACCAGGACCCAAGCCTTCTGCCCAAGGACATTGTGGTGATGATGCCGGATGTCGAGACCTATGCGCCGTACATCCAGGCTGTGTTCGACGCACCGCAGGAAGAGGGCCGGAAAATTCCATTCAGCATCGCGGACCGGAGCATCCGAAAAGAGGGAGGGATCGGCGAAACCTTTCTCACCCTGCTCGATCTTCAGGGGAGCCGCTTCGGGGTCGCCCAGGTCATGAACCTCCTTGAGTGTGAAGCGGTGCGCTCCAAGTTCGGCTTCACTGAAGAAGATCTGGATAGGGCCCGCAAATGGATTTCAGAAACACGGATCCGCTGGGGGATTGACGAAAAACACAAAGCGGACCTGGGGCTGCCTTCCTTCCCTCAAAACACCTGGAGAGCGGGCCTCGACAGGCTTCTTCTCGGGTACGCCATGCCGGGCCGCGAGGAAAGGCTCTTTTGCGGCATCCTTCCCTATGACTTCATCGAAGGGGGAGAGACCCGGATTCTCGGTTCATTGGTCGAATTTGCCGAACAGCTTTTCAAACGAACTGCTTCCCTCGGCGAATCCAGGACTTTGGAAGCATGGCAAAGGGACCTTGCGGGGCTCCTGGAGGATTTCTTCGAACCAGGGGAGGAGACGGTACGAGAAATCCAGGTGATCCGCCGAATGCTCGATGAGCTGGTCAAACCCGGAGCGGCTTCTCACTTCGATGAAGAGATCCATTTGAGGGTCCTCAGGAGCTATCTCGATCGCAGTCTGGACCTGGCGGGCTTCGGGTCAGGCTTTATGACAGGAGGGGTGACTTTCTGCGCCATGCTGCCCATGCGGAGCATCCCGTTCAGGGTGATTTGTCTCCTGGGCATGGACGGCGAGGCTTACCCGAGGCAATCGAAGCCTTTGGGCTTTGATTATATGGCGAGGTATCCCAGGCGAGGCGACCGGTCCCGAAGAAACGATGATCGCTACCTTTTTCTGGAAGCCATCCTCTCGGCCAGGGAAAGGCTCTACATCAGTTACGTGGGACAGAGCATCCAGGACAATTCGGCGATTCCTCCCTCTGTGCTGGTGAGCGAACTCATCGATTATGTGGAGCAGGGTTTCGAGATGCCCAGCGGTCCTATCCGCGACCACCTGCTCACCAGGCACCGGCTTCAGGCTTTCAGCCCTGAATACTTCAAGAACCGTCCCAAGCTCTTCACGTACTCGGAGGAAGACTATGAGATTGCCGGGTCCATGCTGGGGGACCGCAAGGAACCGGGAGCGTTTTTAGGCACAGGCTTGTCCGAGCCTGACGAGACATGGAAGGACCTGGATCTCCACGGGCTCTGCGCCTTTTTCTCGAACCCCGCGAAGTTTCTGCTCAACAGGCGACTGGGTATCTATCTGGAGGAGAGGTCCTCCCTCGCAGAGGACAGGGAACCTTTTGACCTGCGAACCCTGGAGCGCTACCTCCTGGAAGAAAGCATGCTCAGGAGGCGGCTCCAGGGTCGCAGACTGAAGGACGACTTCGGGTTTGCGGTTGCATCCGGCCGTCTTCCTCACGGACCGGTGGGACAGTGCGTCTATGAAGGTCTCAGTCCGGGCGTGGAGCATTTCGCAGAGGACCTGTCTCCGCTGCTCGGCAAAAACGCTCTCGAGACCCTGGATTTCCGGATCGATGTGGGGGGTTTTTCCTTAACAGGCTCCCTGGACCATGTGTTCGAGAACAGGATGGTTCGCTTCCGCTATGCCCGCCTTAAGGGCAGGGACATGGTCGTGAGCTGGATCTATCACCTGGTGCTCAACGGGGTTCGAGCCGAGGGGTACCCGAGGTGCACCGTGCTTGCAGGTCTCGGCGGGAAAGGCGGCAGGGAGCGGGCAAGGCTTTTCTATGAGTATGCACCGGTGGATGAGGGAAAAGAGATCCTCGAACGATTGTTGAAGCGCTACCGGGAGGGATTGAAAGAGCCTTTGCACTTCTTTACGGAATCCTCGTGGGAATATGCGAAGCTGAGGCTTGCAAAGGAAAGGCCTGCAGAGGCGGCGCTGGAGCAAGTGCGCAAGGCATGGGAAGGAGACGAATGGGTCAGGGGGGAAGTTGAGGATCCCTATTATCGACTTTGTTTCAAAACCCGAGATCCCCTGGATGCAGCCTTCGAAGAAATCGCCGTGGAAGTCTTTGAGCCTTTGCTGAAATACCTCCGCGAAGTGGAGCAATAGAAATACTGCCAAATGAGCAATGATGATAGCCTCGTAAAAAGTCATCAAAGTCGTCACCCCGGCGAAAGCCGGGGTCCAGAAGTCCTTGGTATTCCTGGATCCCGGCTTTCGCCGGAATGACGGAAAACAGGATTTTCGGACTTTTTACGAGACCGTCAGCAATGTCACATGATAAATGACCAATGACCAATGACTCTCTAATCTTTGATCCTCTCAAGACCCCCCTTGAAGGGGCCAACCTCATAGAGGCCAGTGCAGGGACAGGCAAGACCTACACCATCACCGGCCTTTACCTGCGTCTTTTGCTTGAGAAGAACCTTGCGGTTCATCAGATCCTGGTGGTGACCTTCACCGAAGCCGCGACGGAGGAACTCAAGGACCGAATCCGGAGTAAAATCCGTGAAGCCGTCCAAGCTTTTTCAAAAGGAAAGAGCGAGGATTCCTTTCTGGATGCCCTGGTGAGACAGCATGCCTCCGCACACAAGGCCTTGCCCGCTTTAACGGAAGCTCTGAGGACCTTTGATGAGTCGGCGATCTACACGATTCACGGGTTCTGCAGAAGAATGCTCCATGAAAACGCTTTTGAGAGCGGGAGCCTCTTTGACACGGAGCTTGTTACGGATCCTTCCGCCATGATCCGGGAGAGTGTGGACGATTTCTGGCGGCGGCACCTCTACACCGCTTCTCCTCTGTTTGTGAATTACGCGCTCGATGGGCGTTTCACTCCCGGAGCCATCCTATCGCTCCTGAAGCGCAAGATGAGCCAGCCCTTTCTCCGCGTCATCCCGGAGGAAGAGGCGCCGGACACCGGCCCCCAGGAAAAGAGGTTCAGAGAGGCTTTTTCGAGAGTCCGGGAGGCGTGGCCCGGCGTCAAGGAGGAAGTCCGACACATCCTCACTTCCTATGAGGGGTTTCACAAGAACCAATACAAGCCTTCGAAGGTTGATCTCTGGGTGAAGGAGATGGAAGATCTTTTCACCTACGGCGAAAACGCTCCAGGGCTTTTTCCGGAGTTCAAAAGGTTTTCCCGAAGCGAAATGGAGAACAGGAAGAACCTGAAACAAGGATTTTCGCCGCCGGAGCATCCTTTCTTCGACCTTTGCGAAGATCTTTACCGGGCCTCTCAGGACCTTGAGCACGTTTTCGGCCGCCGGCTTCTGGGACTCAAGGTCAGGCTCTTCAAAGAGGTGGGGGAGGAGTTGTCCGGGAGGAAGACGGAGAAGAATGTACAAACCTTTGACGACCTGCTGCTCAAGCTTCAAGCGGCGCTGGAGGGGGGAGGGGGCAGGGATCTGGCAATGGCCATCCGGCGTAAATACCGGGCCGCCCTGATCGATGAGTTCCAGGATACCGACCCGGTGCAATACACCATCTTCCAGAGCATCTTTGGGAGAGGGGGCAGTATCCTGTTCCTGGTGGGGGATCCCAAGCAGTCGATCTACGGATTTCGCGGCGCCGACATCTTCGCCTACATGGAGGCGGTCGAGAAGGTCGATTCCCGCTACACCCTTGTGGAGAACTGGCGATCCGAGCCCGGATTGATCAAAGCCATGAACGCCCTTTTCGGCAACGTTGACCCGGCCTTTGTCTATGAAAAGATCCCCTTTGAGCCGGCAAAGGCCGCCAGGGGCAAACAGAGAGAGCCGCTCAACATCGAGGGGGAGAGAGAGTCTTTCACCCTGTGGTTCATGGATGGGGAGAAGTGGGCCAACAGGGAAGGGGTGATCAACATAGGGGTCGCCCAGGCGAATCTCCCGGGTCTCGTGGCCGCGGAAATAACCCGCCTCCTCAACCTGGGCAAAGAAGGAAAAGCCCTCATCGGCGAAAGGCCTCTTCGAGCAAACGATATCGCCGTGCTGGTGAGACAAAACGTTGAAGCGCTCTTCATTCAGAAGGCCCTGTCCGGGAGAAACGTACCGAGTGTCCTTTACAGCACGGAAAACCTTTTCGACTCCCACGAAGCGCTGGAGGTGGAGAGATTTCTCGCCGCGGTTGTGGAGCCGAATAACGAGTCCCTCCTCAAGGCGGCCTTGTCATCCGATATGGTCGGGATGGCAGGCGAGGAGCTCGAGAACTTGATGCTGGATCAAGGCCGTTGGGAGCATTGGCTCGTGAGGTTCAGGGACTACCATGACCTCTGGCAGGAGAGAGGTTTCTTCCGCATGTTCCGCTCCTTTCTCCGTGATGAGAAAGTCATGACCCGCCTGATCACCTTCACGGACGGTGAGCGAAGAAACACCAACCTGCTCCACCTCATGGAAGTCCTGCATCACGCCGCTATAGAGCGAAAGCTGAACATGACAGGCCTTTTGAAGTGGCTTTCGGAACAGAGAGACCCCGACGCTCCCCGGTCGGAGGAGCATCAGCTCCGTCTGGAGAGCGACGAGAATGCGGTGAATCTCGTCACCGTTCACAAGAGCAAAGGCCTTGAGTATCCGATTGTGTTTTGCCCTTTCTCGTGGGGCGGCGTCAGGTCCAAGAAAAATCAGGATCCGTTCTTTTTCCACGATCCACAAAACAGAATGCAGCTCATCTTCGATCTCGGATCTGAAGACCGGGAGCGACACCGCGCCATCGCGGAAAGGGAAGAGCTCGCTGAAAATCTCAGGCTCTTGTACGTCGCACTCACCCGTGCGAAAGATCGGGCCTACCTGGTGTGGGGACGCTTCAAGGGGGCTGAGACCTCCGCTCCCGCCTACCTTCTCCATGCTCCGGCGGTGGAGAATGCAGACAACATGGTGGAGGCCCTTGCGGACACCTTCAACCAAACCAGCGACGAGGAGATGCTCTCCAGGGCAAGATCATTCATGAAAAAACCGGCGGCCGCCGTGGAGGTCATCAGGGAGCCTGAAGCGGATGGGGAGCGATTTTCTCCGTTGCCCGAAGGGGTACAGATCCATCGTCCCCGGAGCTTTTCAGGTCGGATCGACCGGCAGTGGAAGATCTCCAGCTTTTCTTCCCTGGTCTCCGATCGGCTTCACAGCGAAGAGGGAGCCGACTACGATGCCCTCCCATCGTGGGGACCGGAGGACCCTGCGCGGATGCTGGAAGAGCCTGCCGGAATCTTCGCCTTCCCAAAAGGGGCTAAGGCCGGCACTTTTCTCCACGATCTCTTGGAACACCTCGACTTCTGCGACCCTTCCATGGCTTCAAGGCAAGCGCTGGTGAAAGGGAAGCTGGCTCAATACGGCTATGATCATTCCTGGCTGGAGATCGTGGGGGACATGGTGGACAAAGTGCTCAGGGTTTCTCTTGATCCGGAGCATCCGGATTTGTGTTTCGCCGGGGTCAGGAACGCGGATCGCCTGAACGAACTCGAGTTCTACTTCCCGCTCAAGGTGCTGGCTCCTGAAATGGTGGGAAAGATGGTGGGAAGCGGTGGTCCCCTGCCAAAGATCCCGGAGAGGATAGAGCGCTTGCGCTTCTCGCCTCTCCGTGGATTCATGAAGGGGTTCATGGACATGGTTTTCAGGTTTGAGAATCGCTTTTACCTGGTTGACTGGAAATCCAATTTCCTGGGACCGACCGTGGACGATTACGGCCCTGAAAACCTCTCAAGAGCCATGGAAGACAACGTCTACACGCTTCAGTACATGCTCTACACGCTGGCGCTCAACCGGTACTTGAAGCTCAGGGCCCAGGGGTACGATTATGACAGGCACTTTGGAGGAGTCCTCTACGTGTTCCTCCGTGGTGTGGATCCGGGGAGAGGACCGGATTTCGGCATTCACAGGGCCAAGCCTAAACGGGATCTAATAGAGGCTTTGAGTGAAGAACTGATAGGGAGGATGTAAAAAAATCCGAAACACGAATTTCGAAGCACGAAACAAAACGCAAATCAAAAAAATCAGAATGAAACAAACAAGAGATGCAAATACTATAAATCGGATCATCTCGACTGGTCTGGAACGAGTCCCTGCATTTGTGATTTTGAGTTTTGAATTTCGGATTTGTTTCGTGCTTCGCCTGCCCCGCCATAGCGGCTGCGCGAAGGCGGGCGCTTCGGATTTCGGATTTTGGAGTGATGTATTTGCATGGGAATGCATGAGCCATGATCGATCTGGATTCCTTACATAAGAGCGGTACCTTTTCTCCTCTGGATCTTCACTTCGCGAGGTTCATGGAGAAACTCTCGAGACCCTCATCCCGGGCTCTTGTTCTGGCCGCAGCGCTTGTGAGCCGGTTTACGAGAGAAGGCCACATTTGCCTTGATCTTTCTTTGCAGGATTCCCTCCCCGTTTCGGAAGATGGAAAGGCTGTTCTTTTTCCCGAAGCGGGCAAATGGGGGAAGAAGCTCAGACAAAGCAATGTGGTTGGAAGACCGGGTGATCTCAGGCCGATGATCCTCGATGACAAGGAGAGGCTCTTTCTCTACCGTTACTGGGAGTATCAGGAGGAACTTGCAAAAGGAATAGGGCGCCGGATCGTCCATGAAAGCCGTGTTTCGGAGACGGAGTCGCTGCGGCAGGGGTTGGCGAAGATTTTTCCTGCGCCGGAGGACGGCAGGATAGACTGGCAGAGGGTGGCGGCTTTTGCCGCGGCCGCAAGGAGGTTTTGTGTCATCACAGGAGGTCCGGGCACCGGAAAGACGACCACGGTTGCCAAAATCCTCGCTCTTCTGATGGAGCGGAGCATGGGGCAGGGGCTCCGCACAGCCCTCGTCTCCCCGACCGGGAAGGGGGCCGCCCGGCTTCAGGAGGCCATGAGGAAGGTCAAGGAGAACCTGCCTTGCGATCAAAGCGTGAAGGCCCTCATTCCGGACAAGGCTTCAACGATTCACCGCCTTCTAGGGCCGGTGACGGGTTCTCCTTATTTTCGTTTTAACGCTCAAAATCATCTGCCCGTCGATGTGGTCGTGGTGGATGAAGCCTCCATGGTGGATCTGCCTCTCATGTCCAAACTCGTGCAAGCGCTTCCATCGCAGGCCCGGTTCATTCTTCTCGGCGACAAGGACCAGCTTTCTTCGGTGGAGGCGGGTGCCGTGCTCGGGGACATTTGTGACACGGCCCATCCCCATCCGTTTTCAGAGAGTTTCTGCAGCGATATTCGGGAGGTTACCGGGCACGAGATCGAGGGAAGCCGTTCCGCGCCCGTGTTGAGCGACTCGATCGTGGTGCTTACCAAGAGCTATCGGTTCGGCGAGAAAAGCGGCATCGCTTCCGTGAGCCGTTCGATCAATGAGGGCGATGGAGAAAGGGCCCTGCAAATTTTGAAACACGGAGGGCAGGGCGATGTATCCTGGAGACCTGTGCCTCCGGTGAAATCCTTGCCCCGGATCCTGAAGGACCGGGCGGTGGAGGAATTCCACGATTTTTTCAAGACCCACGAGCCTGAAGCGGCTTTTCAGTGCCTGGAGCGGTTCAAAGTCCTCTGTGCCCTGCGAGAAGGGCCTTTTGGAGTCAACGCCGTCAATCTCATCATGGAGCACCTGTTCAGGGAACAGAAGCTTATCCAAGGCCATGGTCCGTGGTACCGGGGCAGACCCGTCATGGTCACCCGGAACGACTACACCCTGCATCTTTACAACGGAGACGTCGGGATTGCCTTGCCCGATCCAAGCGCTCAAGGAGAACTGCGCGTTTTTTTTCAGGCGCCGGACGGCGCGCTCCGCGCCTTCCATCCGGTCCGGTTGCCGCAGCACGAGACCGTCTACGCCCTGACGGTTCACAAGAGCCAGGGCTCGGAGTTTGACCGGGTGCTCTTGATTCTCCCGGATCGGGATTCGCCGGTGTTGACAAGAGAATTGACCTACACGGGAATCACCCGCGGCCGAGAGCGCGTGGAGGTGTGGGGTGAGGAGAGTGTGTTCCGGAGAGCCGTGTCAAGGAGGACGACGCGGTTGTCGGGGTTGAGAGACGCGCTGTGGGAGGAGGATTAGCGGTTGTATTTGTCGCGATAAAAGGCTACGGTAAAAAAGGAGATTGGCGCAGGGAGAGAGATTTTCATGGCACGCTTTCAGCATAAGCCGAGGAAGGAATACATCCGGGAACAAAAAGAAAGGTACGGCCGCCGCATCTTCGGGGTCTTTCCTGCCCAGTATCCCAAAGAAATTTTGTGGGCCTGGAACATCCTACCCGTGGAAATCTGGGACCCTCCTCTGGAACCGGTTCAGGCAAATGCCCACCTTCAACCCTACATCTGCTCGGTCGTGAGGTCCGGTCTGGAGCTGATCCTTCAGGGCCATTGCGATGATCTGGACGGATTCCTTTTTCCCCACACCTGTGACTCGATTCAGAATCTGGCCTCGATTGTGAACGACTACCTTGGTTTGGACAAGCCGTGCTATTTCTTCTACCATCCCAAGGCCCCATACCGGGCTTCGTCAAGGGCCTATTACCTGGAACAGCTCAAGGGTCTCGCCTCGTTTCTGGAGAAACGATGGGGACCTGCAGGGAGCGATGAACTTGAAAAGCGAGTGAAGCAAGGCGGGCAGCTCGCCTCGCTGATGAAAGAGGCCTATGATTCAAGGGCCAAAGGAGCGCTTCGTGCCACCAACGAGGAATTCTACAGGGTGATCCGCCAGGGAGAGTTCCTTCACCCCGATGATTTCCTGCCCCTGCTTCACGAATTCCTGGAGACCTCGAAAGGGGGCTCCAGATCCGGGCCGGCAGTGATCCTGAGCGGAGTCCTTCCTAACCCCCCGGAGGTTCTCCGCCGGTTGGATGAACTGGGTGTGGCGGTCGCGGAGGACGACCTGTTGAACTGCAGCCGAAGGCTTGTCTGCCCTCCCGTTGTATCAGAGGGGCCATTGGAGTCACTCGCCGACGGCTATTTTCTCATGCCTCCCTGCACGACCAGGGATTCGTCGGTGCAGGAGAGGGTGAATTATCTCCTCGAAAAGGTGGAGCGAACCCACGCCCGGGGCGTCATCTTTTGGACGGTCAAGTTTTGTGAACCGGAACTTTTCGACGTGCCCCAGCTTGTCGAAGCGTTGAAGAGGCAGGGTCTTGCGACCCTTGTGGTGGACACCGAAATCAACCAGGGCCTGAGCGGGCAACTGGGCACCCGGGTGGAAGCCTTCGTGGAGATGATGGGGTAGAGGGCAGTTGGTTTCACCACAGAGGCACAGAGGGCACGGAGAAGAGTTTTTGTTTGTCCCGGTCAATTGACCGGGACAAACAAAAAGGTTCTGCCACTATAGGCTAAACGTGATGCACACATGGCACAGGGATCTCAGCACTGCGGCGAGCCATCAAGAACGGTGCATCAGTCACTTGATCATTGAGAGGTTCTTTTCGTCTATCGGTATCTCCCGATAGACGAAAAATACATCGATCTCTCCGTGTTCTCTGAGTCTCTGTGGTGAGGATTAGAATTTCTGCAAAAGAAGAGGACGGCTGATGTCGCTGCCCAAACGGATTCGTTACTCCTTCATGAAGGACTGCGGCGCTCCTGCGCTGATGCGCCTTGCCGCAGCAGGAAAAAAGAAGCGAACCCGGAAGCCCAATCCACACCTCGGTCCGCCTCTCAAGTGTGCCGCCCGGCTGAAAGAGATCATGACGCGCCACTATCTTCTCTCCCGGTACGCGGAAGGGGCCAAGCCTGTGGCCTGGGTGACGAGTGGAGCCCCGGTTGAGATCCTGAGGCCCTTTGACTTTTACACGGTCTATCCTGAAAATCACGGGGCCCTGTGCGGCGCCCAGAAGGTAGGCCCGGAACTCTGCAGCGCCGCCGAGGAAAAGGGCTACCACCAGGATCTGTGCTCTTATGCCCGCATCGATCTGGGCGTGTGCTTTTCAGGAAAGACCCCGGTGGGCAGACTTCCCAAACCGGATCTTCTTTTCGCGTCGAACAACATCTGCCAGACCGTAACATACTGGTACAAAGTGCTGGCCCACCACTGGAAAATTCCTCTCATCTACTTTGACACGCCCTACAACTTCGAAGACATCCGGGAAGGGGACATCGCTTACATGGTGCGGCAATTCGAGGAGATGATCCCGGAACTCGAGCGCATCTCCGGAAGGCCTTTCAAGGAAGAGAAATTTCGGGGAATCATTCGTACAGCCAAAGACACCTCTCTTGCGTGGGGAGAGATTCTCGACACCCTGAAGGCACGCCCCGCCCCCATGACCATTTTCGATGCCTTCGTTCACCTCGCACCGGTTGTCTCCCTTCGAGGTTTGCCGGTTGCCCTGGACTACTACCGGCTCTTGCTGAGCGAACTGCAGGAGCGCGTGGCCAAGGGAACCGGTGCCGTCGCGTCGGAAAGAAAACGGCTCATGTGGGACAACATCGCCATGTGGTACAAGGTCCGGGATTTCTCCAACCTCTTCGCGGAACGGGGCATGAACTTCGTGACCGCCACGTACACCAATGCCTGGGCTGAGACGACGCCCCACATGGACGAGGGGCATCCCTTTGAATCCATGGCCAAGGCTTACAGCCTCATCGTTCTCAACAACAACCTCAACCGCCGGCTTCACCTCATGGAGCGCCTGATCAAGGACTTCCGGGTGGACGGGTTGGTCATTCACTCGGCAAGGAGCTGTAAACCCTACTCGGTGGGGCAGTACGACCTCAAGCGACTGTTGATGGAGCGCCTGGGCGTTCCTTCCGTGGTGATCGAGGCCGACATCACGGACTCGAGAGCGTACTCCGAAGAACAGACCATGACGAGGCTGGAGGCTTTTTTCGAAGCCCTGGAGAACCAGTGAGCAAAGAGCATGGAGCAGGGAGCACGGAGCAGGGAGCAGTGATCAGTAATCAGTGATCAGTGACGCCGTGTAGGAGCGACCTCCTGGTCGCGATGCGGTCGGCCCTCCGCAGGGAGCAGGGAGCCGGTAGGATGGGTTGAGCGTTGCGAAACCCATGCGGGCTCGAAGGAGAAAACTGCAGAACAGCAGAATATCGAAGCGCAGAATTTCGAAGGGAAATCCTCACTCATGAACTTATGACCTTCAAGGTCTGAGTGTCAGTATTCTGTATCCTGTATTCTGTCTCCTTCTTTTTACCACTATTCCCCTATTCCATTATTCCCTTCTTAGCATGTAGTGCCGCGCCCAGGGCGCCGATGATTTGCGGCTCGCCATAGACGTGAATGGGACGGCCCAGCTTCTCTTCCATGAAGGCGACCACCCCTTTGTTCTTGGCCACTCCGCCGCTCATGGTCACTTCCAATTGGATGCCGAGCGCCTTCACCATGCTCCACACCCGGTTCACGATGGCGCGGTGAAGGCCTCGAACGATCTCCTCCTTCGGGTGATTCCTGGCCACAAGGGAGACCACCTCGCTTTCTGCAAAAACCGTGCAAACGCTGCTGATGCGCACTTCCCCAACCGTTTCGAGGGAGAGGTCTCCCATTTGATCCAAAGGTACTTGGAGCTTTGCCGCCATCACCTCCAGGAAACGGCCCGTGCCGGCCGCGCACTTGTCATTCATGGTGAAGTCGACCACCTTGCCCGCCGGACCCACCTTGATCACCTTGGAGTCCTGGCCCCCGATATCGATCACCGTGCCCGTGTCGGGGAAAAGGGTATAGGCCCCTAGACCGTGGCATGAGATCTCGGTCACTCTTTTGTCTGCAAAAGGCACGGAGACCCGGCCGTATCCGGTCGATACAATGCGCTTCACCCTGTTGCGATCCACGCCGGCCCGGGCCAGGGCTTTTGCGAAAGCCGCTTCCGCAGCCTCGGTGCTGTTCGCGCCGGTCTCCACGATGCTGTATCCGGCGATCTCCCCTTTCTCATCGAGGATGACCGCGTCGGTGCTCAGAGAACCTACGTCGATGCCTGCAAAGTAGTCCATGGGAATTGGTCATTGAGAAAATAGAAGGTACAAGGCGCACGGGGCACGGTACAGGAAAGACAAGACCGGGAGCCGTGCCCCTTGTCCCATGCACCGCCACCTTGTATAACACAAAAAGGAGGTCCCTGGCACGGATTTATGTTCACCGCGAGTCGTCTTGACGGGATAGGGAAAGGGCTGTAAAGATATTCCAAAACAGGAGGGCAACCATGAAAATCAATCCTGACTATCTTGCACCATGTGGTTTGTACTGCGGGGTTTGTGCAATTCTGTACGCCACCCGGGAAGACAACCGGAAATTCAAGGAACGATTGGTGGGGGTCTACAAAGGAAAACTTCCCGGTTATGAAGACCTGGGCCCCGAGGACATCCGCTGCCGCGGGTGTATGTCCGAAGAGCCTTTCGGATACTGCCGGGAATGCGGCATCAGGGATTGCACCCGGAGCAAAGGATACGAAGGGTGTCATGAATGCGATGATTTTCCATGCAACCTGATTGAGACGTTTCCCATGCCTGTCGGCAAAAGGGTGATCTTGCGCGCCGTTCCCCATTGGCGGGAAGTGGGCACCGAAAGGTGGGTCGAGGATGAGGAAGCCCGTTATCACTGTCCGGTTTGCGGCAACAAGCTCTTCAGAGGGGCGATGCGATGCAACCGCTGCAAGGCGGAAGTGGATTTGGATGGGTGAGCAAAGAGCAGGGAGCACGGAGCAGGGAGCAGGGAGCACGGAGCAGGGAGCAGGGAGCACGGAGCAGTAGCAAGTCGTAGGGCAGCCCACGCACCGCCGCCGTAGCGGCTTCGGCGCGCAGGAGGCCGCGGCTGTCTGTAGGAGCGGCCTCTCCTTCGGCATTGCTCAGGACCCTGAGGCTCTCGAAGGGCCGGCCGCGATGGGTTCTCGCAAGCGAGAGCTTGCTCCTACAAAAGAGACCGAAATGGTGATGGAAAGAGAAAATGCTCATAGGCGACCGCACCAGAAGAACCTCAGACTCGGCAGGAGGTCGGAGCAGGGCAGGGCCTATTCACTGACGAAATGTGCCGAGCCTGGAGTGTCGCTGATTGTTGAGGCTCAAGTTGCCAGAATGCTGATCGACACGCTATTCTGGATGAACGATCATGGAAGACTCGTTCTTGGTGCCTTCGTCATCATGCCCGATCATTTCCATCTGGTCGCTTCAATCATTGAGGTCAGCCTGCAAGACATCATGAGGCAGATCGGGTCTTTTTCATCCCGAAAAATCAATGAAATATGCGGGAAGTCAGGGCGGATCTGGCAAGCTGGCTACTATGACCGGGGTATCAGGAGAAGTGAGGACATCATGGAGATCTCTGATTATGTGCACAATAACCCTGTGCGTAAAGGTCTCGTGACCAAGCCGGATGATTGGCCCTATTCGTCTTTGAGCCCCCAATATTATGGGAGAATGCGGTGGGATCTTTTTGTGTAGGAGCGGCCTCCCGGCCGCGATAGGTTCGTCCCGCCGCGGGCGGGACTTTTTCAGGAGTGAATCCCAGGGATTGTTGTAGGAGGGAGCTCTGCTCCCGATGAGGAATCGGCGTTCGCAGAGGAGATGGGCCATACGGATCGTCCCGCCGAAGACGGGACTCCTACGCGAGCGGGTCGTGGGGATGGTTGTGGGAGGGAGCTCCTGCTCCCGATGGGGTTTGTCGCAAGCAGGAGCTTGCTCCTACATGACGGATCGTCCCGCCCTGGGCGGGACTCCTACATGAGATGGATGGTCGAAGACCTTGGAACAATACACCAAACGTTCATACCGCAAACGGGTGCGATCGAGCGGGCTTGTCACCTTTGAGGTGGCTGTTCAGGAAACGGACCTCCAGGTGAGCGCCGAGAAGAGGCTCGACAAAGAGACGAGAGACCTGATCCTTGATGCGAGACATCAGATCGAGACCTATATCGGCGCCCACCCGGAGTTTCTCACCACCCTGAAGCCTTACCCCTCAGACCCCTATGCTCCGCCCCTGGTCCGGGAGATGATCGAGAGCACAAGGCGGGTCGGGGTGGGTCCCATGGCCTCCGTGGCAGGCGCCATCGCCCAGTGTGTCGGCGAGGGACTTCTGGGAATGACCTCCCAGGTTATCGTGGAGAACGGGGGAGACCTTTTCTTGAAGGTTAACCGGCCGGTGACGATCGCTGTTTTTGCCGCTCCTTCCCCGTTGAGCGAAAAAGTCGGCATCGTCGTGTCTCCTGAACAAATGCCCCTGGGTGTTTGTTCTTCCTCCGGAACCATAGGGCACTCTTACAGCGCGGGTATTGCGAATGCAGGCTGCGTGCTTGCATCCTCCGCAGCCTTTGCAGACGGGGCGGCTACGGCACTCTGCAACATGATTCAAAGTCAGAAAGGCTTGAGCAGGATAGGGCCCTGGGCGGAGAAAACGCAAGGGGTGCTCGGCGTTCTGGTCGTCCTTGGCGGCAAAGTGGCGAGCTGGGGCAGCATCGAGCTTGTGGCTCTTTAGCAGGCGAGCATAGTTCATGGGTAAAGCAAAGAGCAGGGAGCGCGGAGCAGGGAGCAGGGAGCCCTTCGACTGCGCTCAGGATCTACGACAGGGAGCAGGGAACAAGAAGTAGGGCAGCCCACGCACCGCCGCCGTAGCGGCTTCGGCGCGCAGGAGGCCGCGGGGGGCCCCCCCGTCGGCATCGGCCACAGCGCTCAGCCTTCGGGCACTTTAGGCCTTTTGGCTGTCAGCCTGAACGCTGAACACTGAACGCTGAACACCGAACTGTGAGCGCCCTGCGCTCACATCTCATAGAGCGTATCGTCTTTCCGGGGAGGGCTCTTCTTCCGGAGGCGAGTGGCTTTGTCTCCAAAGGTGAAAGGGTCCTCCTGTTCGAGAAGATCCCCCATTTCAGCCTCGACCTGATCCGGATCCTCGCCGGCTTCCATCCTTCTCAGGGCTTCCTCCATCCCCGGACCCATGTTCAGGCCGGTCATGTCGGAAAGCTTGCGCATAAGGTTCGCGGCCTGCCTCGGATCGTTTTCGTCCATGGATTCCGCTTCCCTTGCCAGGACGCTCATGGCCTGCTCCATCTTGGATTCGTCCATGTCCGGCAGGGGCGGCTCGTCCCCCTCTCCCCGGTTCTTGACCCTGGAAAAAACGGACATCTGCCGTTCCAGCCTGATCTTTCCGCACCTGGGGCAAAGGGGTCGCTTTTCGGTGTTGATGGTAGAAGAAAAAAAGTTGAAGAGCATGTTGCATTTCTTGCAGTAAAACTCGTAAATCGGCATAAAACAACCTCCCAAGCATCATCGGTGCCCTTGACACGGGACTCGTTCCCTCAGGGGGGATTTTTTTTCGGCCCCTGTGGTGTCGTCGTCACAACAGGGGAATTTTTTATCTCAAATAAGGTTCATCAGTCAAACGTTTTCATAAAAGAGGTAATTATGGCTTGTGTTTTTTTTCGGGCTTGATATACTCGACCCCATGTCAGGAGAAGTTGCCGCGTACCCGTTGAATGGTGAAACGTCACTCTGGAGAGGAAGAGGATGAGGATCGGTGTCCTGTCAGATACTCACCTCCATCGTGTAACGGATGAGTTCAAGGACCTCGTCGAGCATTACCTGGCCGGCACGGACGCCATTTTTCATGTGGGGGATTTCACCTCTCCCACGATCCTGGAATACTTGAGCAGGGGCCCCTTCCACGGCGTTTGCGGCAATATGGACCCTCTCGAAGTCAAGGCTCGCTTGTCCGAGAAGTGCGTGGTGGAGTTAGGCGGTTACCGATTCGGCCTTGTTCACGGGTGGGGTCCTTCGGAAGGTCTGGAGGAAAGGGTGGTGGATATCTTCTCCAATGTGGATGTGGTGGTCTACGGGCATTCCCACAAACCCGTGAGCCGCTTCCGGGGAGGTGTTCTCCTCTTCAATCCGGGAACGGCCTGTGGATACAGTGCAAAGGGGCTTCACAGCGTGGGGATTCTCGAGTGTGGAGAAAACGTGCGCGGCGAAATCGTGAGGGTGGATTGACAGGAGCGGCATCCATGGATCAACGTGAAACCAAGGAAGGGCGATGAAAGTACTCTGGGCCCCATGGAGGATGGGGTACATTCTCTCAAACGACAAAAACAACGGGTGCATTTTTTGCCCGGGCAAAGACCGAGATGGGGACGAAGAACGGTTGATCCTGTCCGTGAACCGGCACACCCTGGTTCTCATGAACCGTTTCCCTTACAACAACGGACACCTCCTGGTGGCCCCCGTCAAACACGTGAGCGGCCTGGAACAACTCAACAACAAGGAAACCCTGGACCTGCTGCTCATGGTCCGCAAGACCGTGGAGATTCTCAAGGAGGTCATGAATCCAGAGGGATTCAACGTGGGGCTCAACCTGGGGGCGGTCGCAGGCGCCGGCATGGAGGAGCATATGCACTTTCACATCGTGCCCCGCTGGAAAGGCGACACGAATTTCATGACCGTCCTCGGGGATGTCAGGGTGATTCCCGAGCATATCCGGAACACATACGAGAAACTGCTGCCTCACTACCGTGAACCCCATTAATCGATCGGAGGTTGGTCATGGCCCAGGTAAAAGCCATCATTCTCGTTCTCGTTGGGTTGGTGATCGTCGTCGCCATCGTGCAGAACAACCAGGCGATGTCCACGGACCTGGCGTTCAGGTTTAATCCCCTGCTGGTGTCGGAATGGAAGTCCTCCGGGGTGTCCGTCTACCAGGTGACGTTCATCGCCTTTTTCCTGGGCGTCGTGATCGTGGGATTTTTCGGCCTGATCGAACGGTTTCGTCTCAAGAAGAAGATCAAAGTCCTCTCAAAGGAGTTGGAGAAGAAGGACCGGGAATTAAACTCCCTCCGCAACCTGCCCATCACCTCCGATCATCCCGGTCCGGAAGAGAAAGGCATGGCGTGACGAGGGCACGGAGGAATGAAGAGCGATGATGAACATGGTTTGGCAATGGATCTCGGAGCCTGCAAATCAGAGGCTCTGGCTCGGCATCCTCCTGAGTTTTGTCCTGGGGGCGATGGTCGGCCGTTTTTGGGTCCACCGAAGGGACAAACGACGGAGGTTGCTCGCGAGAGAAGGCGACCAGGCCTTTTTCAAGGGGATCCGCTACATCCTCGCCAACGACCATGACCAGGCCATCGAGGAGTTCACCAAGTCCGTCCAGATCAATTCCGACACCATCGAAACCTACGTGGCCCTCGGCAATCTCTATCGCTCCAAAGGGGACATCGACAGGGCGATCCGCATCCGCCAGAGCATTATCCTCAGACCCAACATCAGCGAGGAGATCAAACTGAGGGCGCTTCTGGACCTCGGTCTCGACTATCGCAAAGGAGGCTTCCTGAACCGGGCCCTGGAAATGCTTGCCCAGGTCCTGCAGAAGGAGCCGTCCAATCTGGAGGCCCTGGGTGCGGTGGAGAAAATCTCCGAGGAGATGAAAGACTGGGAAAACGCTTTTTCCACGCGTCAGAAGATCGCCAAGATCACGAAGGGCGACCATACCCCTGTCCTGGCCCACTATCAGACAGAGATGGGAAAAGTCCTCATGGAAAAAGGCGAGCTGGGCAAGGCGAAAAGCTGTTTCGAGAAGGCGATTTCCATCAATGAGCTCTGCATCGATGCCCACCTCCACCTCGGGGATCTCCATGCGCAGAAGCAGGACTACAAGAAAGCCATAGCGGCTTGGAAGAAGGTGGTGAACCTTTCCCCGTCGCTGACTTTCCTGGCCTACCGCAGGCTGGAGGGTCTCTATGCGAGCATGAAAAACCTGAAGCCGGTGGAGGAGTTTCTGAAAGAGTCCGCCCGGTCCCATGCGGATCCTTTCACGCACATGGCCCTGGCCCGCTACCTCTACAATGAGCACGATCGCCAGGGGGCACTCAGGGAACTGGATACGGCCCTTGAACTGAATCCCACCTTTTGGGAAGCAAGGAAGTTCAAGGGAGAGATCCTGCTCGAGTCGGAGATGACCGAGGAGGCCCTCGCCGCCTACCGGGATCTCATCCCCCATTTGAACGTGCCGTACTTGAAGTTTCAGTGTTCCCACTGCGGATTCAAATCCCCGGATCTGCAATGGAAATGCCCCCAGTGCAAGCAATGGGACACGATCGGCCTCATGAACCCCGGGGCCATGGACGTCGGCCCTTCGATCTCACCGACCCCGAACAATGCCTCCGGCCTGCCTCCCAAGAATCCAGAGGAAAAAGCATGAACGACATGACGCCCATGCTGAAGCAGTACATGGGTATCAAGAGCGATTATCCCGACGCGATCCTGTTCTATCGCATGGGCGATTTCTTCGAAATGTTCTTCGAGGATGCCAGGGAGGCTTCCAGACTCCTGGGCATTGCGCTGACCTCCCGGGGGACCTACAACGGAGAGAAGGTCCCCATGTGCGGCGTTCCCCACCATGCATCAAAGTCCTATGTGGCCAAGCTTATCGAAGCCGGGCGCAAGGTCGCTGTCTGCGAACAGATCGAAGATCCCAAGGCGAGCCGGGGGATCGTCAAGCGGGACGTGGTGCGGGTCGTCACCCCCGGATCGGTCGTGGACGAAGGGGAGGTGGCCGGCAGGGCAAACGTCTACATGGCGGCGGTTGCAGGAAAGGAAGGCCCCTTCGGTCTGGCCCATTTGGATCTTTCCACCGGAGAGTTCCGGGTCACGGAAATTCAAGCCTGGGAACAGGTCCTCGACGAACTGGGCAGGATCAAACCCGCGGAGCTCCTGCTGCTCGAAAAAGACGAGCTTCAGGCAAGCAGGGGCCTTGCCCCCTTTCGCCTGGAGGTTCTCCCCAAGGATGTTTTCCAGGAAGGCCAGGCGGAAAGACTGCTCAAGCGCCAGTTAGGCGTCCAATCCCTCGGAGGGTTCGGTTGTGAGGATCTGGCGCAGGGCGTCGTCGCCGCAGGAGCCATTGTCCACTACGTGCAAAAAACACAAAAAGGCAACCCCGAGCACATCAAAGAGATCGTGACCTACCATCTCGGCGACTACATGTTCCTCGACGAGTCGACGACCAGGAACCTGGAACTCTTCAAGACCGTGAGGCGCCAGTCCTCCGCAGGATCCCTGTTTCACATCCTGGACAGGACCGTGACGCCTATGGGAGGCCGGCAACTGGCAAGATGGATCGGATACCCTCTCCTCGATCTCCAGCAAATCCGCCGGCGCCTGGCCGCCGTGGCAAGCTTGAGGGACGACCGGATGGTTCGAGAGGAAATTCAGGAAGAGCTTGACGGCATCTATGACATTGAAAGACTGAACGGCCGTATCGCGCTGCGAAGGGCCAATGCAAGGGACCTGGTTGCGCTCAAGGCCTCCTTGCTGCGCCTTCCCAGGCTCAAAGCGCTGCTCGCAAAGTCCCCGAGTGAACTCCTCACGGACATTGGAGTCCAACTGGATCCTCTGGAGGACGTGGCGCAGACGATCCACAGGGCGATTTGCGATGAACCGCCGATCTCCATCAAGGAGGGCGGGATGATCAGGGAGGGGTACCATCCGGAACTGGACCGCCTGATCAGCGCCACGAGGGACGGCAAGGCCTGGATCGCGGAACTGGCCGCTGCGGAGCAGAAACGGACGGGGATTTCAAGCTTGAAGATCGGGTACAACCGGGTTTTCGGCTACTACATCGAAGTCTCCAGGACCAACCTCCACCTCGTTCCTCCAGACTACCTTCGAAAACAGACCCTGGCCAACGGCGAGCGCTACATCACGGAGCAACTCAAGGAGTACGAAGATCTTGTGCTGGGCGCAGAGGAGAAACGGGTCGTGCTGGAAGCCGAGATCTTCGAGCAAATTCGCGCGCAGGTTGCTTTGGAGAACGGGCGAATCAAGGGGACCGGCCGCCTGGTCGGGGAGGTGGACGCCCTGGCCGGACTGGCGGAAGCGGCCGAATTCAACGGGTATGCCTGCCCTGAGGTCAACGACGGCGCTGTGATCGAAATCGCGGACGGCCGGCATCCCGTGATCGAACAGACCGTGAAGGAGGAGGCCTTTGTTCCGAACGACATCCATCTGGACGATACGGAGCAGCAGCTTCTCATCATCACGGGACCTAACATGGCCGGCAAGTCGACCATTCTCAGGCAGGTCTCCCTCACCGTGCTCATGGCTCAGATCGGCAGCTTCGTCCCTGCCTCGCGGGCGGCCATCGGCCTCGTGGACCGGATCTTCACCCGTATCGGTGCTTCGGACGACTTGACCAAGGGGCAGAGTACCTTTATGGTCGAAATGAACGAAACGGCGAACATTATCAGGCACGCGACGACCAGGAGCCTCGTCATCCTGGATGAGATCGGTCGGGGAACGAGCACCTACGACGGCCTCAGCATCGCCTGGGCCGTGGCGGAGGCGCTGCACGACAGGGATGGAAGGGGGGTGAGGACTCTGTTCGCCACCCATTACCACGAACTGACGGAACTGGTTGCAACGAAGCCGAGGATCAAGAACTTCAATATTGCGGTAAAGGAATGGAATGACCAGATTATCTTCCTGCGAAAACTGGTTCCCGGCGGCACGAGCCGGAGTTACGGCATCCAGGTGGCCAGGATCGCCGGCTTGCCTGTCCCGCTGATCCGGCGAGCCAAAGAGATCCTGGACAATCTGGAAGGCAAGGAAGTGGACGAGGCCGGAATGCCTCAGATCGGCCGGTCGAAGGCAAAAGACAAAGCCGATCAGTTGAGTCTTTTCGGCTTTCAGGACCAGCGTGTCAAGCAGTGGATCGAGGGGCTGAATATTTCCGCCATGACCCCGCTTGAAGCGTTGATTGAACTGAACCGGATGAAGGAATACCTGGACCGTCAACGATGATCAGAAGCCTGGCGTTCATCACATCCCTCCTCACCCTTCTTGCCCTCCAAGGAGGCACGGCTGAGGCAGCCTCTTCCCCAAAGGAACTCCTGCAGCAGGCGGACCGCTGCGCCGGAAGCCTTTACGGCTCCAAGGACGAAATGAAGTATCGCCAGAACTGGACGTCCTGCGTGGAGAGTTATCGGGACGTGGCCGGCCGCTATCCGAAAAGCGATGAAGCTCCATGGGCTCTGTTCCGGGCGGCCAAGATGCTTTCAAAGCTCTACGGCTACTCAGGCAAAGAGCAGGACCTGGACGACGCCATCGAGCTTTATCGACAGGTGGCGAACGGGTACATGGAGCACCGCCTGGCCGACGATGCCCAGTACCGGATCGGCGAAATTTATTATAACGAGAAAGACGATCTCACCCAGGCCTACCTTGAATTTCTCAAGGTGGATTTGCGATACCCGAAGGGCGACATGAAGCCCAGGGCTCAGGAGATGATCGACAAGCTCACCGCGGTCATCAGCAAGAGAGAAAACCAGAGGGAGATCAAGGAGACCCTTTCCAAGGCTCCGGGACTCACCCAGGTTCAGGCGATCCGGCACTGGTCCACCCCCAACTACACGCGCGTGGTGATCGATCTGGAGCGGGCGGTGCCGTTTCAGTCTAATTTGCTAAATGAAAACAAAGCGTTAAATATGCCACGCCGGCTCTACCTGGACCTCAAAGACACCTACGTAAGCTCCGAGATCGAAAGCCCCATCCCGATCAGGGACGGTCTCCTGCGGAGCGCCCGGGCCGGCCAGTACAGCAGGGACACGGTCCGCGTTGTCCTGGACATCGACAATGTGGAAAACCACAAGATCTTTCCCCTCCACGATCCGTTTCGCATTGTCATCGATGTACGGGGCGCGGAAGCCAAGGAAGCGGCCAGGCAGAAAGAAGCGCCGAAACAGGTTGCCAAGGCGGAGTCGAGGCCGGCGAGAAGAGGGATCAGAAAAGCCAAAACGCCCGACAAATCCGTGAGCCTTGCCGGGCAGCTCGGCCTCAATGTGCGCAGAATCGTCATCGACCCCGGGCACGGAGGCAAAGACCCCGGGTGCTTTTTCAACGGCGGCATCAAGGAGAAGAGCGTGGTCCTCACACTGGCTCAGATTCTTGCGGACAAGGTGGAGGAGGGACTGGGCTGCGAGGCGTTGCTGACCCGTGAAAAAGACGTCTTCATTCCCCTGGAAAAGCGGACCGCCTTTGCCAACATGCAGAAGGCCGATCTTTTTATTTCACTCCACATCAATGCACACAAGCAGGCGGATGTCCACGGTCTCGAGACCTATTACCTGAACATGGCAACCGATGAGCGAGCCGTTCTTGTTGCGGCCCGCGAGAACGCGACATCGGAGAAGAACATCAGCGATCTGCAGTCCATCCTGAACGATCTCATGCTCAACACCAAGATCAGCGAATCCAGCAAACTCGCCCACCAAGTGCAGAAGGGGATCATGGGCAGCGTGGGAAAGAAGTATTCCGAGGTCAGGGACCTGGGCGTGAAGCAGGCTCCGTTTTATGTCCTGATCGGGGCCGAAATGCCCGCCGTATTGGTGGAGACGGGATTCATCACGAACCATGCGGAGAGAAAGAGGCTCCAAAGCAGGAAGTACCTGGAGACGATGGCGGACGGCATTGTCGCAGGCCTGGAAGGCTACATCCGCAGCCTCGCAAGAACGGCCAGGGGAGGGTGATTCTTCTATCGTCCCCTGTGGTGAATGGGAGAAAAACCCTTACCGTCAGGCGAAGACTTCAGTGCAGTTCACGAACCCTGGTCCTCAGGGCCAGGTCAGAGACAATTGGCTATGCCTGTGGGAGTGAGAAGGCTCTAAATTCGAAGCACGAAATTCGAAATCCGAAACAATACATAATGACAAAAATTCGAATGACCCAAGCAATAAGCGTACCTGGTACCGCGATTCTCGTTTTGTTTTTGTCATTAGGACATTTGGTATTCGAATTTGTTTCGTATTTCGATATTCGGATTTCGGATTTTGGCGAGGCTACACTAGCAAATCATGCCCTCTGGGCTTAGACCAAAGCCGGGCCCTCTGGACCCGGATTTTTACATTTCGGTCATTGGAATTTGTTTCGTGCTTCGGATTTCGCGCTTCGGATTTGCGTGTTCGAGTCGACATGCAGCCGACGACTTGAATCCGCCACCTCGCAGGCGGTGGAGCATTCACTTTGATCTCAGATACGCGTCGATGAACATGTTGATATCCCCGTTCATGACCCTGTCCAGGTTGCCCACTTCCACATTCGTCCGGTGGTCCTTGACCAGGCGGTAGGGGTTGAAGACATAGGACCGGATCTGGCTTCCCCAGGCGATCTCCTTCTGCGTGTCGTGCATCTTCTGCTTCTTCTCGTCCAGCTTGTTTTTTTCCAGATCGTAGAGCCTCGATTTGAGCACCTTGAGAGCCATGTCTTTGTTTCGATGCTGGGATTTTTCGTTCTGGCACTGGACCACGATTCCGCTCGGCAGATGGGTGATTCGCACGGCGGAGCTGGTTTTGTTCACGTGCTGGCCGCCGGGGCCGCTGGCCCGGTAGGTGTCGATGCGAAGGTCCTTGTCCTCGATGTCTATCTGGATATCCACGTCCACTTCGGGAAGAACGGACACGGAGGCAAAGGAGGTGTGGCGCCTTCCCGTGGCATCAAAAGGAGATATCCTCACCATGCGATGGATGCCGTGTTCCGACTTCAAATACCCATAGGCGTAAGATCCGGTGACCGTGAAGGTCACGTTCTTGATCCCTGCCTCTTCCCCGGCCAGAAAATCGATCACGGAGGTCTTGAAGTTCTTTGACTCGCACCAGCGAAGATACATCCTGAAGAGCATCTCCACCCAGTCCTGGGCTTCCGTGCCCCCGGCACCCGAGTTGATGGCCACAATGGCGTTTCTCTGATCGTCGGGGTCCCCGAGGAGAATCCGGAGTTCCATGCCCCGGAGTTCTTCCTCGATGCGGGAAAGGCTCTTTTCCAGCTCCTTGATCATGGGCTGGTCATTGTCTTCAAGGGCCATCTCTGCGAGAATCCGGGCATCCTCTGTTTCGTGGTGGAACCGGTTCCACTGGTCGATGCTCTCCTTGAGGCTTACCCGTTGCTGGCTGATCCGCGATATCTCTTCCTGGTTTTTTTGCCAGAACTCAGGTTTCTCCATGATCTTTTCGATCTCTTCGAGTTCCTTTTTTCGGTCGTCTAAGTCAAAGATGACCTCGAAGGGCATCGAGGTTTTCCGAGATGTTCTCAATTCTGCTCAAGACTTCCTGGTCCATCAATCGATTCCTCCCTTTGTACCCTGAAAATAAGCCCCCTAACCCCGACCTGGGTGGAGAGGGGGACAATTTGCGTGGCCGGGGGCGACCCTTGTAAGGGTCATGAGCGTTTAGAGATTTTATAGTATAACACATGTCCGGCGTGAATCAAGACCAGCGCGAGGAGAGCCAGGGGAAAGAAATCCCCGTAACGGCTGTAGATGGTGAGAGAGGGATTTCCGAGACGGATCTCTTCGCTGAGCACGGTTTCGGAGAAGAGATCGCTCGCCTGAAGGATTTTCCCCTCCGCGCTGATGAAGGCGCTGAAGCCGGTGTTGGCCGCCCGGACCAGAGGCCTTCTGTTTTCGACCGCGCGAAAGACCGCCATGGAGAAATGCTGGTAAGGCGCGCTCGTCATGCCGTACCAGGCATCATTGGTGAGATTGACGAGGAGCAGTGCCCCGTTCTTTGTCAGGGTCCTTGCCAGCTCGGGAAAGATGCTTTCGAAGCATATCAATGCGCCGGTCCAGGCTTTTGGGAACTGAAGGGGGACCACTTTTTCGCCGGATCTGAAATCACCGACAGACACAACCATGCGGTGAACAAAAGGCAGATAGCGCTTCAACGGCACATATTCCCCGAAAGGAACGAGATGAACCTTGTCATAGGCATCGATCACTTTTCCCCGGGGCGAGACCAGGTAGGCCCTGTTGTAATAGTGGACCGAATCCCGCGGTCCCCCGTAGGCGGGACTGCCGAACATGAGACAGGCCCCTGATTGTTTCGCTGTTTCCAAGACGGCAGCGGCCAGGTTTCCCCCGTCCTGGAAGAAAAAGGGGACCGCTGTTTCCGGCCAAACCACCAGGTCGGGCTTGAAAGAACTGGTGGAAAGAGTCAGCTTTTGATAGATCCCGATGGTCTTGGCCTGGTAGGAGGGGTTCCACTTGACGGACTGGTCGATGTTGCCTTGGGCAATTGAGACTTTGGCCGCGGCGACCGGGGTGTGCTTTTCTGAAAGCCGGTGATTCCCATAAAAAAAGGTGAGGGCCGCCAGCAGGATCGTGGCAGGGATGTCAGTCAGGATCACCTTAAGAGATCGCTTAAAAATAATAGTATATGCGCATGAATTTACGATAATAATAATGAAAGAAACCCCGTAAGCCCCGACGAGGTCCGAAATCTGAATGACCGCCAGGTCCCGGTATTGGGTGTGGCCGGCAAGACACCAGGGAAAACCGGTGAGGATGGTGGCCCTGACGAATTCCAGCGCCACCCAGAGACCTGCAGCCTTGAAGCCGTAAAAGGGCTCACGGAAGTAAATGTAAAAAAAGGAAAAGAGGGCGGGATACAAGGCGAGGTACGACGCGAAAAGCACCAGGATTCCCATGCTTGCCGGAATCGGCAGATTGCCGTAGTACTGCATGACAAAGACGACCCAGTAAACAAGGGTCAGATAATGGGCCAGCCCGAAAAAAAATCCGAAGGCAAAGGCTTGCCTCGGAGGGGCGCCCTCCAGGCCCTTGAACAGGGGAACGAGGGCGATCCAGGCAACCCAACTGAATGGACCCGGGGGAAAGGAAGCAGTGAGGAGGAGGCCGGAAAGAACGGCGAGGAGCAATTTTTCGGAGCGCTTTAGAACCATGGCAAGGGATTCCTGTCAGGGAACAACATGGCGTGGCAGGGGTCAGGCGGTCTGGCGGCCGTTCGTGTAACCCGGCTCGTCAGGAAGGTTTCGAGTGACCAGGATCTTGCCGATTCGCCGGGAATCCGCGGATTGAACCGTCATTTCGAGATCCTCAAAAGTGACTTTTTCGTTTACCTTGGGTATTCTCCCGAGAAGATGGATCACAAATCCTCCCACCGATTCGTAGTCTCCCTCCGGGAAACTCACGCCGAAGTGGTCCTCCAGTTTTTCCACCTCCAGGCGGGCGTCTACGGTGAGGGTGTTTTCATCGACAACGGTCAGGAAGGGCCGCTCGCTGTCATGTTCGTCCATGATTTCGCCCACGATTTCTTCCAGGATGTCTTCCGTCGTGATGATTCCTGCCGTTCCACCGTATTCGTCGGTCACGATGGCAAGGTGGGTTTTCTTTTCTTTCAGTTCCTTGAGCACATCGGTGGCTTTCTGGTTGAAAGAGACAAAATGAGGCTTTCTCAGTTCTTCCAGGGGAATCTCGAAATCCGAATCCTTTCCCCACATCTTCAGAAGATCCTTGGCGTGAAGAATCCCGGCCACTTCGTCAATGGTCCTGCGGTAGATGGGAATTCGGGTGTGCCCGCAGTCGCTCACCAGGTTGATCGCCTCCCTGAGTGAAAGGCCCAGGGCAGCGGCTACAACCTCGGTGCGGGGGATCATGATCGAGGAGGCGGTAGTTTCCTTCAACTCGAGCACGGCTTGAACCATCTCCGACTCTTCGCCGGATATGAGCCCTCTGGCCTGGCCCTCGTGCATGAGATCCTGGATTTCTTCTGTGAGCTCGGCGCTTTCGTCGCGATGCTTTATTTTCCGGAGAAGGGATTTAATGACGCTGAGCAGGCTTTGGTGCGAGTCATCTTCCAACCGTGCAGGACCCTCGTTTGCCAAAATTAATGAATGGGTTTTTCTAAAATATTACAAACCAATCATAGGTGCAACCGTTTCCTGTGTCAAGACCAATGAAATCCGTTATCAGTGAATCGTTCATCGTCATTCGGGCGGTTCGGTTTATCGGTTTTCGAATCACGGATAAGAGTCAATGGGGCTATTTTCGGGAAATGATTGTGAAATATTGCTTGACAACGGTGGGCCTTGTGTTAATTTATCACCCGTTGTCGGAGACCATGGCTGTATGAGCGGGAGCGGTCAATCCCAGGACTGACCGGCCCATGGAATTGCGGGCATAGCTCAGCCGGTAGAGCACAAGCTTCCCAAGCTTGGGGTCGCGGGTTCGAAACCCGTTGCCCGCTCCACGAACTTTAAGCCAGGCCCGATTCCCTTTTTGAGGTTGCGGCCGCCACAGGATGCGGTTGGCAGACTTCGAAATGCGGACGTGTTGTTGGTGTCGGCTCATGGTTTAAAACAGCATAGGCAACAATTCAGTCTGCACCAAGGAAGCGGGCCAACGGCCCGCTTCTTTTATGCGCTTTATGCAAGAAAAAAGCCAAAATACGGCCGGGAGAGTGGCCTCCCTTGTGGAACCGATTCTCCAGGACATGGCCTTTGATCTGGTGGACGTGGAGTTTCTGCACAGCCAGGGGAGGTGGGTTCTCAGACTCACCATAGACAGGGAAGGCGGCGTCACCGTCGATGATTGTGCGCAGGTGAGCCGGGAGTTGGGCGACCTCATCGACGTCAAGGACCTCATCCGGCAGCGGTATTTTCTCGAGGTTTCATCGCCGGGCCTTGACAGACCCTTGAAAAAGGAAAAAGACCTCCTTCGTGCTTTGGGCAAGAAAATCAAAGTCAGGATGAAGACGCCGGTTCAGGGGCGGCGGAACTACTCCGGTTATCTGAGCGATTTTGTCGATGGAACGCTTTACATGAAGGTGGAGCAAGGCGAGGTAGCCCTGCCTTGGACGCAGGTGCACAAAGCGAATGTGATTTACGAGTTTAACGACCCCTCGACTCAGGCCAAGGGCCGTCGCTCGGGACAGGGTCCCGGGTGACGGGCCGCGGTTAGGGGGGCGCCCTGAGCGGAGCCTCAGCGGAGTCGAAGGGCGACGGAGTGGGTCACCCCGGATCTGGCCGGGAGGACCCACTAGAAAGACGGGAAGGGAAAATGGTTTCAGATCTGAAAAGAGTCATCGATCAGGTAAGCCGCGAAAAGGGGCTCGATCGGGAGGTGCTCGTGAAAACTCTCGAGGAGGCCGTCAAGGCGGCGGCCAGGAAGAAGCTCGGCCCCACATATGACCTTGAAGTCAATTTTAACGACGAGATCGGCGAGATCGAGGTTTTTGAGTTCAAGGAGGTCGTGGAGAAGGTCGAAAATGAACACCTGCAAGTCTCCATGGAAGAGGCCAAGAGCATCGACCCGGACTCCGAGCTCGGTGACAGCCTGGGCATCAAGATGGACACGGACGAGTTCGGCCGTATTGCGGCCCAGTCTGCAAAGCAGGTGATCATGCAGCGTCTGCGGGAAGCCGAGCGGAACGTCGTTTACGACGACTACAAGGATCGACGGGGAGAAATCGTCCATGGGATTGTCCAGCGATTCGACAAGGGGAACATTGTCGTCAATCTCGGTCGAGCCGAAGCGGAACTCCCCCTGAAAGAACAAATTCCCAAAGAGAGCTACAAGCAGGGGGACCGGATCAGGGCTTACATCCACGACGTGAAGCAGTTCAGCCGAGGTCCCCAGATCGTTCTTTCCCGAACCCATCCCAATTTTCTCTCCGCCCTCTTCGAGAATGAAGTGCCTGAAATCGCTGAAGGCATTGTCTCCATTGTTCAGGTGGCAAGAGAGCCGGGAAGCCGTGCGAAAATTGCCGTGAACTCCCGGGACAGTGACGTCGATCCCGTGGGGGCCTGTGTAGGCATGAAGGGAACGAGGGTTCAGGCTGTTGTGCAGGAATTGCGTGGCGAAAAAATCGACATTGTCCCGTGGGATTCCGATCCGGCAAAGTTCATTTGCAACGCCCTGGCCCCCGCGGAGATCGTGCGGGTGGTGGTGGACGAGGAACGCAAGTCCATGGAGGTGGTCGTCCCCGACGACCAACTGTCCCTCGCCATCGGCAAGAAAGGGCAGAATGTGAGGCTGGCGTCAAAGCTCTCGGGGTGGCACCTTGATGTGACGAGCGAGTCCAATTACAATCGCGCTTTGAAGGAGGCCTACGAGTCTTTGCTGAAGCTGGAGGGGGTGGGCGAAAAGACCGCCCTCACCCTTTACCAGGAAGGGTTCCGGTCGGCGGGGGACGTTGCGTCGGCAGCGGCGAGCGACCTTTCGCAGTTGGACGGCATCAGCGAGGAGAAGGCTGACAAGATCATCGAGAGTGCGGTAAACGTGGCGGCTCAGGAAAAGGCCGAGCGGGAGGAAAAACAGGCGGCCGCAGAGGAAGCGGCGAGGGCCAATGCCGAAGCCGCTCAGGCCGCCGAGGCCCAGCCTGTTTCAGAGGGCGAGCCCGCGGAGGAGATCCCGGCAGAGCATGTGGATGGGGAAGCGTAGAGAGCACATCCCGATCAGGACCTGCGTGTCATGCGGGGCCAAGCGGAGCAAGCATGACATGGTCCGTTTCGTTTTGGATGAAGAAGGCGGTTTAGTCCAGGATCACGCGTTCAGGATGGAAGGGAGGGGTGCCTACACGTGTAAGAGCGAAACGTGCATGGGAGAACTGGGGAGCGGCAAGAAGAGGCTCAACGTATTCAGGAGGCTCTCGGCAAAGGGTTCGAGAAGAGTCTCGCGCGCATGATAAGACATTGGGGGTTTCGATGGCAAAAGTCAGGGTCTACGAACTGGCCAAAGAGCTGAACATGGACAGCAAAGAACTCGTGGAGAAGCTCAAGGCAGGCGGCATCGGCATCAAGAACTACATGAGCACGCTCGACGAGCAGGCGGTGATGAAAGCCCGGGAAGTGGCGCTCGGTGTGGTTTCCGAGGTGGTGGAAGAGAAGAGGATCAAACCCACCGTGATCCGCAGGCGCAAGAAAACCGTTACGGTGGAGCCCGAGAAGCCCGAAGCGGAGCTGCCCGAGGCCCGAGCGGAAGCAGAGGTCGTCGAACACGCTGCGAAGGAGATTCTAAAGCCCGAGCCCGCAGAAAGGCCCGAGGTCATCGAGGAAGAAGTCCGGAGAAAGGTCGAAGAGGAAGGCGAAGAGATCCCCGCCATGGCGGAGGAACCAGTCGGAGAAGAGGTGGAAGCGAAAACGGTCGTTGAAGCGAAGGAAGTGAGCCCTGAGGTGTTTGCCCCTGCAGGAGAGTTGACTCGCCCCCAGGAAATGATCGAAACCGAAACGATGGAGGCTGAAGGCGTCGCTCCCCGAGCCAAAGAAAAAGGGAAAAAACAGAAAAAGAGAAAACTGGATCAGCCGGCAAAGATCATCAAAAGCGCGGAGGAAGGACCTCTCAAAGGGGTTATCGAAAAGAAAAAAGAAGCGGTGCAGAAACCTCCCGCAGCCAGGGGCGCGGCGCCGGAGGTCCCTCCTTTCGAAGAGGATCTGGAGAAAAAAGAAAAGAAGAAGAAAAAGAAGGGAGAAAGAGAGGCGGAGGCCCCGAGAAGCGCCATTCGTCATCGCAAGCTGGAGGTCTTCGAACGAGCGGATCTTTACGAAGGGCGCCTGATCAAGCGAAAGAAGAAAGATGCAGCGGGCAAGGAAGGCCATAAGAGGCTCAGACAGACGGAAATCACGACCCCCAAGGCCATCAAGCGGAGGATCAAGCTTCCCGGGCAAGTGACCGTGGGTGAACTTGCCAAAGCCATGGGCGTGAAGGCCGCCGAGCTCATCAGGAAGCTGATGGGCCAGGGACTGGTGGCGAACATCAACCAGGCCGTGGACTATGATACGGCGGCGCTTCTGGCGGATGAATTCGGCTATGAGGTGGAATTGGAACAGTTTGCACCGGAGGCCCGTCTGGTTGAAAAGGAAGACAAGCCCGAAGACCTGACGGACCGGCCGCCGGTCGTGACGATCATGGGACACGTGGATCACGGCAAGACCTCTCTCCTGGACTACATCCGCAAGTCCAATGTCATCGCGGGTGAGCGCGGAGGAATCACGCAGCACATCGGGGCATACTACGTGGAAAGAACCGGCGGGGATATCGTTTTCCTGGATACTCCCGGTCACGAAGCGTTTACGGCCATGCGCGCGAGAGGGGCAAGGGTGACGGACATTATCGTCCTGGTTGTTGCCGCCGATGACGGCGTGATGCCGCAAACCAAGGAGGCGATCAACCATGCCAAGGCGGCCAACATTCCTATCGTGGTGGCGGTGAACAAGATCGATAAACCCGAAGCCAACGTGGACAAGGTGAAGAGGGAACTGGCCGATTTCGGGCTCATCCCCGAAGAGTGGGGAGGGCAGACCATTGTGGCCCAGGTCTCCGCCAAGACCGGCGAAGGCGTGGACGAACTCCTGGAACTCATCCTGCTCCAGGCGGAGGTGCTCGAGCTGAAAGCCAATCCCAACAAGCTGGCCCGAGGCACGGTCGTGGAAGC
>Ga0209163_1000485_pt1 | contig 71726 bp, 55 predicted proteins | sample MTBAKSrepl2MetaG_FD_187457 | JGI IMG/M metagenome (GOLD analysis project Ga0209163, IMG submission 187457) | Enrichment culture microbial communities om Arthur Kill intertidal strait, New Jersey, USA, that are MTBE-degrading - MTBE-AKS2 (Arthur... | ecosystem: Environmental > Aquatic > Marine >...
ACCCAGAGACAAAGGATTTGTTAAAAGCCCTGAAAATCAGCTTGCCAAAGGCCTTGCCGAAGTCGGAAGCGAAGGTAGACACTAAAAAGAAACTGCACTCTCGACGGAAATAACTTTTTTATCAGTATCTTAATCAAACAAGCCCCCTCCACCACAAAAGGGAACATCCGTTGGAAGGGATGACGGGGGTCAGCTTCCCTTGATCCCGAAAAGTCGGGCCGCGTTCCCGCCCTTGATCAGGGCGGCCGCCTCGGGATCGAGGCCGGCGGCGTCCATCTCCTGGAAATAGCGGCCGGGCTTGATCAAGGGGTAGTCGCTGCCGAAAAGGATGCTTGCCGGACCGATGATCTTGGCGGCCAGGGAGTAAATTTCCGGACGGTAGAGAAAAGGCGAGGCGGCGGTGTCGAAATAGACTTGGCTCAAACTTTCCGGAACCTGTTTTTTCATCAGGTTATAGAAAAACAGGCCCCCGCCCCAGTGGGCCAGGATGGTCGTGGCGCCCTGGAGGGCCTGGACCAGGTCGTAAATCATTTTCAAGGTCAAGGGGGCCTTGCCCGGGTACTGGTGGCCGATGGGTTCGTTGACGTGGACGAGGAGGGGAACTCGATGTTCCCGGCAGAGGCGGCCCAGACCGGCCAGGGCCTCGATGGCCAGCCGGTCGAATCCGCCGTGGTACACGGCCAGTTCGCCCAACCCCCGCAGACCGGCGTCGAGGGCCCGGACGGCTTCCCGTTCGGCCCACGGCTGGAGAGGATCGAAGCAGGCCAGACCGATGATCCGTCCGGGAAAACGGGCCTGGGCTTCGAGCACGTAATCATTGTGCAGCCGGGCCGTCTCTTCCCTGGACCAGGGGAAGCCGAAGGCCACCGAAACGTCCACGCCCTCGCGGTCCATGCCCCGGATCAGTTCGGTTGCCCCGATTATGCGGGCCCCGGGGTCCCGGTAGATCAGGCCGTAAGCCGTTTCTTCCGGATGGGCGAATCCGGCCCGGTCGGCCCGGACTTCCGGCGGAAAGATGTGGGTGTGGGCGTCGATGATCACGGCTTTAACTTTTTTCTTGTCCCGCTCCGGCTCTCCTTGGATTTGGTCATGGAGATTTTGGAGCGGAAGTTGAAGGATTTGGGATCGACCGCCCTGGCCGGACCTTCGACTTGGGGCCGATACGGCCAGCGGGAGATTCTTTCCGAAAAATCCTGTCGCTCCGGTCCGGCCCGGTGGATGACCTCGATTTCAGTCTCGGGTGTGACCAGGTCGTCGGCCCCCTTGATTTTTTCCCGGATCAGACCTTCGAATTCAGGATTGATCTCGTACCCCACGGAGTTTCGTTCGAGCCTGCGGGCGGCCAGACTGGTGGTCCCGCTGCCCAGAAAAGGATCGAGGACCGTCTCCCCGACCAAGGAAAACATCTTAACAAGGCGGCGGGGCAGTTCTTCGGGAAACATGGCCAGATGACCTTCCTGGCGCACGCCGGGAAAGTTCCAATGGCCGTAAAAAAATTCATTCCATTCCTCCCTGGTCAGGCGGGAGCGTTCCTTGGTTTCGGCATCGGCCGCGGGGGGCCGGCCCGGTTTTTTAAAAATGAGGATGAATTCGTAGTCCAGCTTGATGATGCCGTTGCGCGGATAAGGAAAAGAACCCATGATGACCGCGCCGCCCGAGGTATGGCAAGTGGTGACTTTCTGCCAGATGATCGCCCCCATGTAGTCGAAGCCGATAGCCTCGCAGAATTTGATGATTTCGGTCCGGATGGGAATGACCTTGTATCTCCCGTAGAAGACGGACCGGGCGAACTGGTCCCCGATATTCACGCCCAGACGGCAGCCCGTGGACAGGACCCGGAAACATTCCTCCCAGACCAGATTGAGGCTGTGGAGGTACTCCTCGTAGGTGTCATGATAACCGATCTGGCGGCCGGTCCCGTAATCCTTGAGCTGCCAGTACGGCGGCGAGGTGACGACCAGATGGACCGATTCGTCGGCCAGTTCCGGCATTCGGCGAGCGTCGCCGATGATGATTTGGTGCCGGGTGGTCATGTCCTGGGCATATCCCGGTAAGCCGGAACCTCGGGCAGGGACGCGGCGGCCTTGGCCCCGGCGGCGATGGCCCCGGCGAGGACCTGGGCGCCCAGGGCCCCGATGATATTCTCATCGGCCGCCGGTCCCCGGCCCGTGGCCAGGGCGAAGATCACGTCGCCGTCGTAAAGGGTGAAAGCCGGGGCAATGGCCCGGGCAATGCCCGCCGAAGCCATCCGGGCCACCCGGGTGGCTTGGACCTTGGTCAAGGCGGCGTTGGTGGCCACCACGCCCAGGACCGTGTTGGTGGCGGCGGTCGGAAACAGCAGATTTTGGATGGCCAGAAGGGCCGCGGCCGGATCGTCGATGGCCGTGCCGTCAGGAGTGCGGACCCCGGCCAGCACCGCTCCGGTCTCGGGATCGATCACGTTGCCCACCGGGTTGGCTACGGCCAGAGCGGCCACGATAATATCTCCAGCCCTGGCCCCGGCCGATCCCAGGCCGGACTTCATGGCCCGATGGAATCCGGCCAGCTTGCCGGCCGTGGCCCCGGTCCCGGCCCCCACGCAGCCTATGGCCACCGGCCGGTCGGAAGCGGCTTCGGCCGCCCGATAGCCCATGGCTTCGTCCGGCTTGCTCAAGGTCTTGTTGAAAAAAAGATCGTAAATCACCGCGCCGGGGACCAGCGGGACTTTGGCGTGCGGGGTTTCATGACCGTACCCCCTTTCGGCCAGCCAGCGGACCACCCCGGTGGCCGCGGCCAGACCGAAGGCGCTGCCTCCGGTCAGCAGAACGGCCTGGACCTTTTCCACGCGGGCCGTGGGATGAAGCAGGTCGGTCTCCCTCGTGCCCGGAGCATGTCCCCTCACGTCCACTCCGGCCACGGCCCCCTCCGGACACATGACCGCCGTGCAGCCGGTTCGGTTCTTCTCGTCCGTGGCGTGTCCAACTGTTATCCCGGGTACATCGGTCAGGGTCATTATAAGTATCCTTTCCTTATTCTCCAGCCGTTGGAGTCACATGAGTGTAAACAACCGCAGGGGTGAACGCCAAGAATTCGTCCTTTTTCACAAAAAAATATCCACCAAGCGGCCCTGGCGGACGTCGACCAGGCCCTTGTCGGTCAGGCGGAGGAAAGGCAAGCCGGTGAAGCAGAAGGTCTGGAAAGTCAGGAATGGTCGAGACAGCCGGCTTCCCAGGGCGTGAATGGCTTCCTCCACGGCCGCCCATTCCCGGAAGATGTCGCTTAAGGGCTTGTCCGAGATGACTCCGCCCACCGGCAGGGGCATCTCGGCCAGGACCCGTTGCCCCCGGACCACGACCAGTCCGCCCCGAAGTTCCAAAAGGCGGTTGACGGCCAGGGCCATTTCCCGGTCGGTGACCCCGGCGCAGAGGATATTGTTGGTGTCCCAAAGGAGGCTGGCGGCCACGGCCCCGGCCTTCAGTCCCAGGCCGGCGGCCAAGCCGATCCGCCCCGTGGGCCGGGATTCATGCTTGTTGAACACGGCGATCTTGACCAGGTCCCGTTCCGGATCGGCGGCGACCCGTCCCCGGGACGCCTTGATGTCCACCAACGCTTCCCTGGTGATGGTTTCGCTGGCCACGGCCACTGCCCTGGCCTTGGTCGTTCCGGGTGGAGCGGTCAGGCGGAAATCCTTGGGATCGACCTTGTCCAATTGGAACGAACGATACAGGTCCGGGGGATAGGCGGGTTCCGGCAGGGCCACGGTCAGCAGGCCCTGATGGGCCACAACCCGCCCGTCCGCCAGGACTGTTTCCACTTTGAGAGTCTTCAAATCGTCGACCAGGACCAGATCGGCCAGGGCGCCTGGATCGAGGCGGCCCAGGGCGGTCAGGCCGAAATAGTCGGCCGGATTGAGAGTGGCCATCTGGACGGCCTGGAGGGGATCGAAACCAACGGCCGCGGCCCGGCGGACCAACTCGATCATGACCCCGCTGTGGAGGAGCATCTCCGGCGAGGCCAGGTCGGTGACCAGGACCAGCCGCCGGGTGTCCAGGTCCCGACGCCGGGCCAGGGGAGCCATGGCCGGCAATTCCGAACGGATATAGCCTTCACGGATCAGCACGGTCAGGCCCAGGGCCAGCCGTTCCATCACTTCCTCGGGGGTGGTGGCCTCGTGGCAGGAGGAGACGCCCCCGGCCCGGTAGGCTTGGAGGTTGAGGTTGCGGGCTCCGGCGGCGTGGCCTTCCAGGGTCTTGCCCAGGGCTTGCGCCGCGGCGAACCGCCGGGTGGTCCGGGGTTCCAGGTCCAGGGCCGGCCGCCAGTAGGTTTCGCCCACGCCGAGGACGTCCCGCCGTTTTAAGATTCTTTTAAAGTCGGCCAGATCGAGACCGGCGCTGGTTTCCAGCCGGGGAAAAGGCGGGACCAGGGGCGGGGCCAGGAAAAAAACCCGGAAGGGCAGGTCGGAAGCTTCGGCCATGAAGGCTTCCACGCCGGCCCGGCCGGCGGCGTTGGCGATCATGGCCGTCTCGGAGACGGCGGTGGTATGGCCCGAGAGCAAGGCCAGGGCGGCGAATTCCCGCACGGAAAAAATGCTGTCCAGGTGGGTGTGGGCGTCGATCAGTCCGGGCAGGACCAGCCGATCCCGGCCGTCGATGATCTCGGTCTTGGGACCGGCCAGGCGGTCCAAGTCCTTTCCCACGGCGGCGATTCTTCCCTGGGCCAGGGCCAGGGAGACGTCTTCCTCGATCCGAGGCAGGTGGACGTTGACCAGATTGACGTTACGGATGATCTTTTCGGCCGGCCGGCGGCTGGCGGCCACGGCCATGAGCTTCTCGATCCGGCCGGAGGAAAGGTGGAGCCGGCACGATTTATTCACGGGCGACGGCTGGTTTAAAAATTTTGTCACTCCCGGTCTCCAGTCAGGTTTTCATTGATCGGTTTTGATCAGGGTCCGGGGGCGGAAAGCATCTCCCCCGGAGCGGCCTTGATTTCTTCGGGATTCAATTCGGCGCTCAAATCCAGAACCCGGCCGCCCACGGTTACTTCAATTTTTTCCACCGGATAACGTCCTTGGCCTTCGGCGGCCGGAAGTTCCGCCGCGGTTGAAGCCGACAGCCGAAACACAAAGGTTCGGACTTCCGGCAGAGTAAAGGGTTTGGTCCTATATTGGAAAGCGGCCCCGACCCTGATCTCAAAGTCGGTCAAGTCTGCCTGGGTTGGGAAAAGGCTATTAATTATGGATAGGGCCGGGATCACCACTTCCCGCATCAAGACGGCTCCGGCGGCCAGCAAGCCGATTTCGGCCGGATCGAAAAGGGGCTGGAATTCCAAGCCGGCCTGGAACAGACCGGTTTCGGTCAGGTCCAGAGATCGGGGGACGAGGGCAAAACCCCGGTCGAGTCCTTCGCTGCGAAGGCGGTCCACCAGGGCGCGCCGCCGGGTTTCTTCCTTCCCCAGCCGGCCCTGAGTCGAATAGTCTCGGGCCAGGTAATCCCGATAAGCCGGCAAACGGACGCGCACGGTCAAGGGCGCGGCGGCCGGCCTCCGGTCAAGACCCTGATACACCGGGTCGGCCAGACTGGCGAATTCCTGGCGGTCTTCGATTCGGCCGGACAGGGTGAGGTGATCTTCCTTGGACAGGGTGTAATCACAGCCTGTTCGATAGAGCAAAAAGCGGTCCCGCACCAGGAGACCGGCCAGGGGGTCTTCGATGATCGGCTGGATTTCGAAGGTGACCAGGCCTTCTTCGTCCGAGACCAGGGGACTGGCATTGATCAGGCGGCCACGAAACGGCTTGATTTCGGCCTTGACTCCCGGCAGAGGTCGGCCGGAAAGGTCCAGAACCTCAATCGCTATAATCCGCCGGTAAAAGGGCGGAGGAGAAGAGAGAAGGTTCTGTTCTTCATCGGCCGCCCAGGCGGGGTGAAAGACGAGAACGGCCCAGATAAGAGCCGCGACCGCGCGAAGCAGAAGCAAGATTAGGTTCCATCGGCCGGCGGCTGCGCCGGTTCGGCTTCCGTCTCGGAAGGTCGCCGGGTGAAATCGAGGTCCATCTGACCGGGCGGGACGTCGAAGCTGCCTTCAACATGAATATCCACGTTGAACCTGTTTTCCAGACTCAGCAGTTCGGCTCGTTTGGCATTCAAGAGATAACCGGCCACGCTTGGATGAAAACGGCCGCGGACCTTTTCCACCTGGCCCTTGGAGGCGCGCTGGGTGATCAGGCGCAGGACGGCCAAGGCCGTGGCCTCGATCGAGCGGATCAGGCCTCGTCCGCCGCAAGCGTCACAGACCTTATAAGTGCCGAACTCGATAGGCGGTCGAATCCGCTGCCGGGACATCTCCAAAAGTCCGAACTTGGAGATGCGGCCCACGTCGATCTTGGCCTTGTCCTTTTTGGCCTCGGCCTTGAGCTTTTTTTCCACTTCCCGCTGGCGTTTTTCGTCCCGCATATCAATAAAATCTATGACGATCAAGCCGCCCAGGTCACGCAGGCGAAGTTGACGGGCGGCCTCTTCGGCCGCTTCCAGATTGGTCTTGAAGGCCGTGTCTTCAAGCTTGGCCTCGCGGGTGGACCGGCCGGAGTTGACGTCGATGGCCACCAGGGCCTCGGTGGGATTGATGACCAGGAATCCGCCCGATTTGAGACGAACCTGGCTGCCGAAGATCGACTCGGTCTGTTCTTCGATTTGATGCTTGGAAAAAATGGGACGTTTGTCTTTGCAGAGTTTGACTAGGTTTTGGTAACGGGGAGAAATGACCTTGATATATTCCCTGGCCCGCTCGTAGACTTCGGCATTGTCGATCAGTATCTCCTTCATCTCCGGCGTGAAATAATCCCGAATGGTCCGGATGGCCAGGTCCTGTTCCTTGTGGACCAGGGAAGGCGAGGGCATTTCAGGCACGCGTTTCCGGATATCTTCCCACAGGCGGACCAGATAATTCAGGTCCCGGGCGATTTCCTTTTTGTTGCGCTCCATGGCGACCGTACGGATGATGAACCCGCAGCCTTCCGGTACTGGTAGGTCGTGGGCGATATCCTTGAGCCTCTGGCGCTCGGACTCATCTTCGACCTTACGGGAAACTCCGATCTGCTCCCGGCCGGGCATGAGCACGGTGTATCGGCCGGCCAGGGATATATACGTGGTCAAGGCCGCGCCCTTGGCTCCGGTCGGATCCTTGACCACTTGGACCAATAGTTCCTGGCCCCTGGTCAAGGCCTTGCGGATATCGATTCCTCCCCGCTCGGGGGGTTCAATTTGAAAGTATTCCGGATGAATCTCGTTGAGTTGCAGAAAACCGTTGCGTTGGGGTCCATAGTTGACGAAAACGGCCTGAAGCCCCGGTTCTATGTTGTGGATTACTCCCTTATATATGTTTCCACGGGTGGACTCCTTTAGGGAGCTGTCAATGTAAAATTCTTCCAGTTGACCGTCTTCAACTATGGCGATACGGCACTCTTCGGGATCAAGCGCGTTAATGATCATTTTTTTCACGGGGGACTTACCTTCTTACTTTCTTTATTTTTGTCTGTCCTTCCAATATTGGTAGACCTGATGCATGAAGGCCTCGAGGCGAGTGAGGGTGTTGGTCTGTTCCTGGCCGTCGAAAGCCATGTTTAAAAATGGAATCCCGTCGTGATCGTCCCTGAACCGCTTGAGCAAGGCCGTGACGATGGTTCCCGGCATACAAGTGAAGGGCATGATGTTGACCAGACCTGAGGCGCCCTTATCGATAAAATCGCGGCATTTGCCGATGGACAGGATGGCCTCGCCCTCGAAGGTGGGGTCCAGGTAGGCCCGGGCGTGTTCGAAGGTCTGCTTGGTCGTGGGTTCATGGAAGTTGCGCAGGAACCCTTGATAGACCGCTTCCAGTTCGTGCATGTCTTTCACTTGGAAGTGGTGGGTGAGTTTCAGGCCGGCCATCTCTTTCCAGCGTCCTTTCAGCCGGGCTTCCATTAAAGTGGTCTCGTTGGTGTAAAGAATCCATTCCGAAATAGGCGGCAGCCAGGCCTCCCCGCCGAACCGTTCTATTTCCCGAACGGTGTTTTCATTGGCGAATTCATTGGAACGGACATAGATTTCGCCGACCACGCCGATGACCGGTCGGGAACCCGGGTTCTTGAGCGGGACGGATTCCTGCCTCCGTCGGCACCGTCGCAGGCACTCGATCAAATCGTCCCGCCGGCTTTCCGTCAGGCAGATGTCGTCCAGGCATTCCTGGTAGACGGCCTCGGCCTGTCCGGGGTTGATTTCGTAAGGTCGGGTTTCCAGGAGGGCCTTCTGGACCACGTCCACGGCCACCAGACCCCGCCAGGCCAGCCGGGACATGTCGCCGCCGCCGGCCACGTTGAGTTCTTCATACATCTTGTCGCTCTGGTCCACGGAATAAATCGGGACGTTCGGGTAGCCCAGTTCATCCAGGACCAGGCGCTGAAAACGATGATACTGCCCGAAACGGCAAGGACCGTACCCGGAAGGCATGAAAAAGGCCGTTCGGTCCGGGTCGAAATCGGGCCGATGAATCAGCTTGACCAGGTCTCCGGTGGTCAGAATGCAGGGATAGCATTCCTTGCCCGAAGTCAATTGCCGGCCCAGCGACAAGGTCTCATGATCGGACTTGGGCAGCATCTCCGAATCGATCCCGCAGGCCCGAAAGGCGGCGGCCACGGCCAGGCCATGGTCGGTCATCGCGGGAATGTATAGCTTGCGGTGGTTCTCCACGATTTTCCGACCGCGGAAGCTGAGCAGGCTCTGGCTTTCCTGCCTTACTTCCACGTTCTTCAGACTGTCCAGAAAGGCTTCCAGTCTGGTGACCGCGCCCACGTCCGAACTGTGCTCGTCTATTTCGATTTCCAGATAGGGCTTGCCCCTCATCTGGTCGCGGAAAAAGTGAAGAATGAAAGAGTCGGGCCCGCAGCCGAAATTGGTGATATAAATGCCGTAAAGCCGAGGGTCCTTGCGAATTATTTCCGCGGCGGAAAGAATCTTCTGGCCGTAACGCCAGTATTGGTACCGGGCCTCGCCGTGGTAAATCGGGTCGTCCAAGGGGAGAAAATCCATGGGGATGCCCACCACGCCCAGGTCCCGCAGTTTGGCCGAGAGATTGAGGTTCAGGCCGGGATCGAATCCGTTGTAAGGTCTTGAGACCACGACCATGCCCAAACGGTCCGGCCCGAGCTCGGCCAGGACCTCCCGGCCCCGTTCGATCAATCTTCGAGAGAAGTTCTCCTGGGCTTCAAGGGCCGCTATCACCGCTTTTTTAATCCGGCCGACGCTGAGGCCCAAAGGTTTGGCGATATCAATCAAGCACTTGGTCAGAACTTTTTCGCCGTACCCGAAATAAATCGGGCCCTGGATCAGTTCCACGCCCATTTCCTTGAAATCCAAGGCCGAATGGACCGTGTAGGTCAAAGTCTGGGAGTAGGGGCAGACCGTGCTGTATTTCAGATCCGGGTCTTTCTGGGTCATGTTGATGACGCTGGGCAGGAAGATGCGTTTGACGCCTTTATCCACCAGGTCCAAGAGATGGCCGTGACCTACCTTGGTCGGAAAGCAGGGCTCGCTGATGACCACTTCGCAGCCGCGGTGGATCAATTTCTTGTTGGATTTTTCCGAGATGACCGTCTCGAAGCCCAGGGCCGTCCAGAAAGTCTTGAAAAAGGGCATTAGTTCGTGGAAGAACATGGCCCGGGGCAAGCCGATCGTCCCCCGGTCGCCCCGCCCCGGGGATTCGGCCTCGGGCGGGTTGAGGAGCATCTCGGTGCGCTCGGCGAAAAGGTCCGGCATGCCTTCGACCACGGCTTTTTTCTGGATGTCGTACTTGTCGCAACGTGAACCGTAAAAGAGAGGCTTTTCGTTTTCCACGGTCACCTTGCGGATTTCACAGGCGTTGGCGCAACCGTTGCACTCGAAGGAGGTGATCTCGTAATGCCGCTCCGAAAGATCGAATCCCTTGAAGTTGCTTTCCTGCCAGGTCCGTTCGCGCATGGCCAGGAGGGCCGCGCCGATGGCCCCGGTCACGTCGGCGTGGTTGGGCACGGTGATCTTCTTGCCGGTCACCTTCTCGAAGGCGGCCACGATGCCTTTATTGAAGGCGGTGGCCCCTTGATAAAAAATGTGGTCGCCCACCCGCCGGTCTTCCACGACCTTGTTGAGGTAATTGATGACGATGGAATAGGACAGTCCGGCCACCAGGTCCGGCTGGCTCACTCCCTGCTGCTGGTGATGAACCAGGTCCGATTCCATAAACACGGTGCACCGCTCCCCGAGCTGGACCGGGTTCTCGGCGGACAGGGCGATCCGGCCGAATTCTTCCTTGATGCTGATGCCCAGTTTCTCGGCCTGCTCTTCCAAAAAGGAACCGGTCCCGGCCGCGCAGACCTTGTTCATCATGAAGTCGATAATGGCCCCGTTCTCCAGGCTGATGAACTTGGAGTCCTGCCCGCCGATCTCGAAAATGGTGTCCACCTGCGGGTCGATGGCCGCGGCGGCCGTGGCCTGAGCCGTGATTTCGTTCCGGACCACGTCCGCGCCTATAAAGTCGCCGGTCAGGTAACGGCCCGACCCGGTGGTCCCGGCCCCCACGACCCTGACCTTGTCCCCGACCCGCCGGCCCACGGCCCGCAAGCCCTGCTTGATCGCCTCCAAAGGCCGGCCGGCGGTCATCAGATATTCCCGGTCGATGACGTTCATGTCCTCGTCGATCAAGACGACGTTGGTGCTGATGGAGCCGACGTCAATGCCGAGATAGGTCTCCACCTGTTCGCCCGGGGCCAAATCATCCAGGCTGCGGTACTCGATGGACGGCTCGGAGGAGGGCGGTTCGAGGGGGTCGAGCCGTTTGGTCTCGGGTTTTTCAAAGGCCAGGTAATGTTTAACCCGGTCCAATCCTGAAAAACCGGCGGGCTGAATCGAGCCTTCCTTGATCTGGTCCAAGGTGTTGAGAGCCGCGCCGATGGCGCCCATGGACAGGAAATGGTCGGGGATGATCACTTCTTCATCGCTCAGGGCCATGACTTCCAGGATGGCTTTGCGCACCCCCAGATTGGCGGCTACCCCGCCTTGAAAACTGACCGGCGGGATGATCTTTTTGCCCTTGGCGATGTTGCTCTTGAGGTTGCGGATCATGGCGAAACAGAGCCCGGCAATGATTTCGTAATCCGGCGTGGCTCCCTGTTGGAGGTGGATCATGTCCGATTTGGCAAAGACGCTGCATCGGCCGGCCAGACGGGGCGGGACTTGGGACTTGAGGGCCTCCCGGCCGAATTCCTCGATGGTGTAACCCAGGCGGTGGGCCTGCTGGTCCAGGAAAGAGCCGGTCCCGGCCGCGCACATGGTGTTCATGGCGAAATCGGCGATGGTCAGGCGGTCTCCGCCTTCCCGGTTGACCAGAATGAGCTTCGAATCCTCTCCGCCCATGTCGATGACGGTCCTGGCCTGGGGGACGTACCGACTGGTCGCCCTGGTCTGGGCGATGATTTCATTGACGAACGTTCCGCCCAGCAGCTCGGCCAGGAGTTTGCCGCCGCTGCCGGTGATCGAAACCGTGGCGATCTGGTGAGGATCAAATCCGGCCGCGATGCCCTCTAAAATATTCACGGCCGTTTCATAAGGCCGGCCCCGCGTCCGGGTGTAGTCTTCAAAAACAACTTCGCCTTGCTCATCTAAAAGGACCGTGTTCAGGCTGATGGAGCCTACATCCAGCCCAAGATGAATTTGTCCGCTCATAATGCCCGTTGGCCTCCCTAAACTCGGTTAAACACGGTTGAGGCGGCGTTTCAAGACGTCCGCCGGAAAAAATCCTGTTCCGTGTGGCGATCTATGTGAATTAATCCTTTATGTTTCAGTTGATCCAGGGTCGATTGAACCCTTTCCACGGATACGGCCAGCGCATCGGCCAGGTCCCGGCAAGTACAAGGCCGACGGCCGACCAGGTTGAGGATGCGCACATCCAGGTTGTTTGTTTCAAGTTCTTGGACGGCTCGGGCAAAACCGCCGACCACCTCGGCCGTTGGGCCGAAGAAACGGGCCGCCGCGGCTAAAGCCTCCGGGTCCAGCGGCCTGGCTTGGACCTGAGCCGGCGGGCGGTACACGGTGTTAAGCTGAATAAGGTCCGGCTTTATTTTTTCGGCCGCGGTCTTGAGGGCTTCGAGTTCCCCGGGGCTGTCGTTTATCCCTGAAACCAGAAGAATTTCCAGCCAGAAGCGGCCGGGAAATCCGGCCCTGAACTCGGCCAGAGAACTGATGATTCTCTCCAAGTCCAGAGAGGGGTGAGGCCGGTTGAGACGCTTGAAAGTGTCTTCTATGGCCGTATCCAGAGACGGAATGACCAAATCGGCCTCCCGGAGGTCTTCTCGAACGTCTTCGCGGTCCAAAAGGGTCCCGTTGGTCAACACCGCGACCTTGACCGGGGTCAGGGACTTGACCCCATGAATGATTCGTCCCGTTTCCGCGTTCAGGGTCGGTTCGCCGGAGCCGGCCAAAGTGACGTAATCCAGCTTTTGGGACGAATTGGTCAGGAAATCAGTCAATTCCGCAAGAATCTCTTCGCTTTGCCCGAGGTGGAAGCGGTCGATGCTTTTATTGGTCGTCCGGCCGACTTCACAGTAAAGACAGTCCAGGGTGCAGGTTTTTGGCGGAACCAAATCCAGTCCCAAAGAGATACCTAAACGCCGGGAGGGAACCGGTCCGAATAGGCGCCGATATTCCTTGCTTCTATTTGGAGGGACAGGACGATAAGTCATAATTAGGCTAAAATGCTTAACCAACCACTTTGTTCTCCGGCTCCGCCCGGTGCTGAACCGTCAGACTCATCAAGTTCATCTTAATCTTTGGCCTTGTGAGAAAATATCGTGCGTTTAAGTCCAACGGCATTTTTTGTTGTCAGGCCGTCCGGCGGCTTTGCTGGAAATCTCGACTCCGTTTTTCATTTTTTCGGCCCGGCGCCTTAAAATAGCTTCACCTAGTTGGCGGACTCGACTAAAACAGATATATTATTACCTTAGGTGTGTCAATAACAATGCCGTTTTCACCGGCGCGATTCCAGACGGCTTGACACCCGGCGCGGATCAATGATAGGAAACCTCAATCAATATTGTTCTTTATTACGGCCTTGTCAGAGGCTGCTGAGAGGTATGGTCGAACATGACCCTTTCCCGTTTATTTCTTATTATTTTTTTATCGGTCGCCTTGACGGCGGTAAGCGTTTCGAGCCGGACTCTCGGGGCGGCCGATCCCAGCAAAGTCCTGGTTCTTCCCTTCAACATTAATGCCCCCCAGGACATGACTTATCTCCAGCAGGGCATCATGGACATGCTCGGTTCACGGCTCTCCTGGGAAGACAAGGTCGTGGTCCTGCCCGCGGCCCAGGCCCGGCAGGCCTTTGAACAGGTCAAAGGCAAGGTCGACGAACAAACCGCCCGGGAACTGGGGCGGAATCTGGGGGCGGACTATATTTTATTCGGGTCGGTCACCGTATTGGGGCAAAACATCAGCCTGGACGCCCGATTGGTTGACTTCAAGCAAGCCAGGCCGGCGGTATCGGTCTTCTCCCAGGCCGAAAGCCTGGATGGAGTGATCCCCAAGGTCAACGAATTCGCCGAGGAGATAAACGTCAAGGTTTTCGGCCGGGAGACCTCGGTTAAGGAAGCCCGGCCCAAGCCCCAATCCGAGGAGCCGGTGCCCGCCTACCGCCGTCACCCTGATTATTTGCTGACCGGCATGGCCGGTCAGTCCGTTTCTCCCATCAATCCAAATTTTCTGGCCACGCCGGGCTCCGAGACCGAGGGAGGATTCTGGAGAAGCCCTTCGTTTCCCTTGGCTATTGTGGGTTTGGACGTCGGGGATGTCGATGGAGACGGCCGCAACGAGATTGTCTATGCTTCTCAGAACACGGTTTTCGTGGCCCGAATCGAAAAGGATGTTTTTCAGCGTCTGGTCAAATATGACGGGATTGTCAACGACCGCTTCCTGACCGTGGACGTGGCCGATATCAACGGCAACGGCGTTCCCGAGATTTTTATAAGCAATCAAAGGGGATTCGATGCCAAATCCCTGGTTTTGGAATTCAAGGGAGGGCGGCTGGTCCCCATTGTCAAAGACTCGCCCTGGTATTACCGGGTGCTCGATTTGCCCGAGGGCCGGACCTTGCTCGGTCAGCGCGGCGGCATGGGAAACCTTTTCCACGGCAGTATACACCGGATGAAGTTCGCGGGAGGGGATTATGCCCCGCAAGCCCCTTTCAACGTTTCCGAAGGAGTTAATGTTTTTAATTTTTCCCTGGTCGAACTGGGGGGGAGCGGCAAGGACAATCTGGTCGTGATCAACAAGGATGAGCAAATGGTGGTCATATCCCGTTCAGGCCAGCAAATCTGGAAAAGCCGGGAATATTTCAACGGGACGTACAATTACTTGACCTCGCCCACCGGGGGTATAGAGAATTTGGACTTTTATCCGAAGAATTCACCCCCGGTCCGGGACCACATTCCGTCGAGAATATTGGTGGTCGATCTCAATGAAGACGGTAAAAACGAGATCATCGTGGCCAATAACGAGGCCAGCCATTCCCGGATGATGGAACGCTGGCGGAAGTTTGATCGCGGATCTATAATATCATTGAGTTTTAATCAGATGAGCATGAAAGAAAACTGGCGGTCCCGACCGTTGCCGGGATGTTTATCCGATTACCGCATCGCGGATTACAACAACAATGGCCGAAACGACTTGATCGTAGCCGTAATCACCGAGGCCGGAGAGGGCATTTTGGATTCCAGGAGCACCATCGCCGCTTACGAATTGGCCGGTCCGGAAGAATTGAGGAAGGTCGAGACCGAAAAGGAGAAATAGTTGCCGTATCCAATGTAAAAAAGGCCGCCCCAGTCCGGGGGGAGCGGAGGTGGTGGAGAGTTTTTAGTTGACACTTAGGCAAGAAATTTCATAGATATTCGTGGCGGGCGGTGTAGCTCAGTCGGTCAGAGCATGCGGCTCATATCCGCAGTGTCCGGGGTTCAAATCCCTGCACCGCCACCAAAAAAAGCCCAAAACAAAGAAGCCCCCTCTTGCGAGGGGGCTTCTTTGTCGGCCTTTAGGGCCGTCGCCGGGAACGGCGACGGCCGTCCTTTAACAGGCTCAGAGCCCAACAAGATTAACGCTGATCAGGTTCATGGCCGGGAAGCCGCCCATGTTGTGGGTCAGACCGATCTTGGGGTCCTTGATCTGCCTTTCTCCGGCCTTGCCCTGGAGTTGCTTGTACATTTCATACATCATCCGGAGACCAGAAGCCCCGATGGGATGGCCGAAGCATTTGAGCCCGCCGTCGGGCTGGCAAGGTATCTTGCCGTCCCGATTGAAGAAACCGTCCCGGACGTCTTTGGGGGCCTTGCCGCGTTCGCTGATGCCCAGGTCTTCCATGGTCACCAGTTCGGTGATGGAAAAACAGTCATGAACTTCCATCATGCTGATTTCTTCTCGAGGCTTTTTAATCCCGGCTTCATTATAAGCCCGGGCGGCGCAATGGACGGCGGTCTTGACGTAGCTGCCGTCCCAGTCGTTGTACATCATCTCCTCGCCATGGCTCAGGGCGATCTGCATGGACTTGATGTAGATGGGATCAGGCCGGAAGTCCTTGGCCATGTCGGCCCGGCAGACAATGGCCGCGGCGGCTCCGTCGCTTACGCCGCAACAATCGAACAGGCCCAGGGGCCAGGCGATGATAGGGGCTTTGAGAATCTGTTCCACCGTGACTTCCCGCCGAAGGTGGGCCTTCGGATTTTTGGCCCCGTTGGCGTGACTCTTGGCCGAGACCATGGCCAGGGTCTCCTTTAATTCCTCGGGTTTCAGGCCGTATTTGTTCATATATCGCGTGGCCATGGTGGCAAAGGCGCCCGGGGCCGTGAGCGTCGGAAAGGTCAGACGGTTTTTCGAGCCCATGGCTTGGGCCATGTCCGGCAGTCCGCCGTACCCGGTGTCCTTCAGCTTTTCCGCGCCCAAGGCCAGGCAGATATCGAAAGCCCCGGCGGCCACGGCGTAAGCCGCGCCCCGAAGGGCCTCCGAACCGGTGGCGCAGAAATTTTCCACCCTGGTCACCGGAATGTAGGGCAACTTCAAGGCCAGGCTCAAGGGGGTCCCTGACTTGCCCACGTTTACTTCGTCAAAGCAGGAGCCGTACCAGGCGGCCTGGATATCTTTCTTTTCTATGCCGGCGTCCTTGATGGCTTCGATGAAAGCCTCGACAATCAAATCTTCAGAACCGGCGTCCCAACGTTCACCAAACTTGGTGCAGCCCATACCGATGATGGCCACTTTATTTTTAATGCCTTCTGCCATTTCTTGACCTCCCTCGTTTACACAGGCCTTCCTCCGGCCTGATCATTTCTTTTCCCTTCGCCGGGCTGAATTCATCCCGTCGATCTTAGTGGTCAAATGCCTTAACCCAGGACCGGAACCGCTTTCCAAAAATAACCGTGGACGCCGAATTTATCGTCAACGTACTTCCGGCGGAAGCTCATCTCCATCGGCATGTCCATCTTGACCTTGTCCAGGTCGATGTCGGTGAAATCGAACCAAAAGCGGCCTCCGCCTTCAAAGTTGATGGTGCCGTAAATGGCCGGCGGATTGGGCGAGGCAGCCAGATTATCACCGGTGTAATTGAAGACATGCCCCTTTTTGTCGGCAAAACGATAGACCTCCATCTGGTCGATCGCCCCACAATCCGGCTTGACGCAAACCCTTTGGGCCGGGAACTGGGGCGTCCCGCAGGCCAGACACTTGCTGCCGACCAGGCCCAGAACCTGACGCCGGCTGCGCCACAGTTCGGACAAGGCGGTGAAAGCCATCATTTCACCCCGAATGCCTTTTTCCGTGGGCAGAATATCCCTGAAACTGACCATCTTTTCATAACTGGTCAGTTCGCGCCTGGCCGCCAGATTTTTTCTGATTCCCCTGCGGCTGTTTCTTATTTTATCAATTTCGCCGGTGACTTCAAAAAGAAGGGCGTCGGAACCGGCCCCAAAGCTGACTACGGCGATCTTGTCGCCCGGTTTGGCCTCTTCCAAGGCCTTGACCAGGTGCATCAAAGGATCGGCCGTGCCGGTGTAACCGACCTGGTTCAAAAGAGGCTCGACGATTTGCCCCGGTGAAAGCCCCAAGGCCTTGGCGATTTTGGGGAAATCCGCCGGGTAGAGACAGGGGTAAACCACTTTGGCCACCTGATTCGGCTGAATGGAAAATTTCTTGGCCAACCCGGCCAGGCTTTCGATGATGAAGCTGGTGTACCCGACATCCCGGATGAATCGATCTTCCCATTGACGGTCGAATCGATCCTCCTTGGCCCGCCAATGGTCAACGAAATCGTAGGAGACTGAAGACGCTCCGATAAACTTGGCGATTCCGTCGTTCTCTCCGAGTAGGAACGCGGCCGCGCCGTCGCCAAAGATTTCTTCCTGAGCGCTCCCGGCCTTGCCTACCCTGATGTCGGCCGCGGAAACCAGAACCTTCTTGCTTGATCCGGCCTTGACCGCGTCCAGGGCCGCCAGGAGAGCCGAGGTCCCGGCCCGAGTGGTGTCGGTGAAATCGGCCGCGCGCAAATCCGACCGACAGTCCAAGGCCGTGGCGATAACCTCCGCGTTCAATCTCTCGGAGTATGGGGCCGTGGTGGTGGCGAAATAGACGCCGTCTACATCGGAACGTTCCAGGCCGGTCAAACAATCCAAACCGGCCTCCACGGCCATGCTCAGACTGTCTTCGTCAAAATTGGCCACGGCTTTTTCGCCCGGCATGAAAGTGGCCGGATTGAGCCAGCCCATGGCCTTGTATATCAGTTTTCGATCGATTCGGTATCTGGGGATATACCCGCCGTAGGAAATGATGCCAGCCATAGTGCCTTTTACCTCCTTCAACTTTTTTCGGGCATGGCCCCTGTCGGAGCCGGTTGAAATTGTGTTTACAGAAACTGGACCTGTTGGACTACTTCTTTTTCCTCGATCAGACGCTTGATTTTGGCTTGGGTCGCCTCTTCGATCACGGGTTCAACCTCGGAAATCCACAAGCCGCCTTCGTTCTGACGGCTCTTCAGTCTAAGAATGTACCCCGGGACCAGGGCGAAACGGCAGCCGCCGATCCCGCAACACGACGAGTCGACCACGCCGGTTCCCACTGTAAACAGGACTTTTTGACCGTCGACTTCTAAAATTCCCTCCTTCTCTAATTCATACCAGCCGGAAATGGAACGGACTTCCCTCTGGATATCATGAACGTATTCCTTGGCCATGATCAAGCCTCCATATCGTAAACCTTCCGGATTCGTCTTTAACACATTGCATTTGAGCTTGGATGTCAAGATGAATTTTTAGGCGCTTTAACCTGAACTGATTTTTTTAGAATTTTTACCAACAACTTTTCACCCATTAGATCGACTCCGCGCCGGTGGGGCGGTTGAGCGCCAGTGTTGATCCGGTCCGATAACCGCCGCGGGCCGTCGCCGGCTGTGATCTTTAATTGTATGATAAAAATAACCGCCGACAAATAATCTTCTTCGAGTGTCATGAAAAAGACATGTTTTTGACGCCAAATTCATCAAATCCCTCAAGTAGTTAAAACAAGCAATGCGTCCGGAGGTCCCGGTCGGTTTGATCAGCAAGGATTAAATAGGAGAATTGATGAAAATTATGATGCTGCTGGAGTGTAAACACTGTCACGAAATTTATGAGACCCACTACTCGCCCCAAATTCTGATCTGTCGGGAATGCCGATCCACGGAGTTCGTGGTCCTTGGACATTTAGATCCGACCGAAAGCCTCGCTGATGAAAAAATCCAGGAGGAAGATGATCAATGTTTGTCCGCTTGACGCCCTGATATCGGTCAGGCCGAAACAATCTTATAAATAAGTTGAGAAAAATGAAAGACGGAAAACATTGTCAAGCCGGATGGAGTACCCTTCCGTTTAACCACGCCCTCAATGATCCCGGCGTCATCAAACAGGGCTTATGAGCCCTGTCCCTGAGCAACCCAGGTTAAGGCCCACCCATTTATATCATCCCTGGGCCAAACCCGTCCTCCCGGATCAGCATCCTCCGATGATGGCCGGACTCAGCGTGATTCAAAATGCTCGCGTCCTATCCCTTCTTGTCCTTGGGGCGGGAATTGTCGCCTAAAAGCCGTCCAGATGTCTTTATGCCGATCTATACTCAAAATATGGCGATGAATTTTAGTCTCTACCCAATGCTTAGCCTTCTTGTGACAAAATTTGGGGCCAAAATTTGCCGGGAGGTAACCCGCAATCTGTCAACGCCTCGAGACGATCATGCCAATAAAGGGGGAAGGTGAAAATATTTGTAATGAAATCAAATTGTTTGATTGAACATTTGCTTCGAGTGCCCCCGTCTCAATCAAAGACCTTCGTTCTGGACACCAACGTTCTTCTTCATTCTCCTCAAGCCCTTTTTGTCTTTAAAAATAACCAGGTGGTCATCCCCTTGGTCGTCATTGAGGAAATAGACAATCAAAAAAGGCGGCAGGACGAGATCGGCCAGAACGCCCGCGAGGTTTCCCGGATATTGGACGAACTCAGATCGTGGGGCAATCTGTCCGAGGGCGCGCCCATGCCCGAGGGCGGGATGTTGCGCGTCGAGGTCAATAACCGCAATTATAAAGAGTTGCCCGATAAGATACATATGTTGGACCACAACAAGGCTGACAACCGTATCCTGGCCGTGGCCCTCAACCTCCAACAGGACGAAAAAACGGCCCGGTGGTCCTGGTCTCCAAGGACCTGAATCTTCGGATCAAGGCCGACGTGTTGGGGATCAAGGCCGAAGACCTGACCTCGGATAAAGTCGATTTCCGGCAGCTTTATTCCGGACAAGCCGAAAGATGGGTCGGCCTGGGTTCCAAGATCGTTTTTACCTGGGATATTCAGCAGATCGACCATCCCTATTTGGATGCGGCCGGCAACGGTCTGACTATTCTTATTGAAAGATTAAAAAACGAGGCTATCAGCGGACACGTAACCTTGATCAGAGGCGAACGCTCCCAGGTGGCCGAACTGGGGGCCAAGCTTTTATGATGACCCTCCGCTATTCTCCCTTTTGGATCGTTGAAAACACCATTTTGATATAGAATCTGCCTCGCCGCAATTGTTTTCATACTAAGTTGCCTTCATAAATAGAAAAAAGAAACTATCAGGTCATGGCGAGGTTTGTTGCGGACGAACCGAAGCCATCCCTTGAAAATGAAGATCCCCGCAGCTTGCTGCGGGGATCTTCATTTTGATAAACGCCGGAAGTCGTGAAAACCGGCTCGTCAAATCTATTTATTTAACATTGATTTCGTGATGGGGCTTTAAATTATTCCCCGTCAAGGACCCCGCGGACCACGGCCAACATCTGGTTGACATTATAAGGTTTGCCGATAAAACTTCTGGCCCCGGTTTCCAGCAGGTCCCTGGCCGAACCATTGGGGGAAAATCCGCTGGTCACGACGATTTTGACCTGGGGGGCGATCCGGACCAGCTCCTCGAGACATTTCAGGCCGCCCATGCCGGGCATGATCAGGTCGAGGATGACCAGATCGATGGCTTCCGGTTTTTCATTAAACAACGCGACCGCCGTTTCGCCGTCCGGCGCGGTCAAAACGGTGTACCCGAACCGCTGGAGGACATCCCGGCCGAGGGAACGGAGAATGTCTTCGTCATCGACCAGGAGGATGGTTTCCCGACCGCCGACCGGCCTTTCGGGAACGGGCTTTTCCCTAATCCGGGTCTCGGTTTGCTCAATAACCGGCAGGTAGATTTTTATAGTGGTCCCCTGACCAAGTTCGCTGTAACAGTTGATGTATCCGTCGTGGTTTTTAACCAAGCCGTAGACCATGGCCAGGCCCAAACCGGTCCCCTTGCCGATTTCTTTAGTGGTGTAAAACGGTTCGAAGATGTGCCGGAGGGTCCGCCGATCCATGCCATGGCCGGTGTCGGAAATGGTCAGTAAGACATAGTCGCCCTTATTGGCTCCCAGGTGATTCTCGCAGTAGTCCTCGTCCAGACTTGTGTTTTCGGTTTCGATGACCAGGCGGCCGCCGTCCGGCATGGCGTCCCGGGCGTTGACGGCCAGGTTCATGAGAATCTGTTCGATCTGCGCGGGGTCAGCCTGGACCGCCTTCAAATCGTCAGCCAAATTGAGTTCTATCTGAATCATCTTGGGCAGGGTCCGGGAAAGGAGTTTTTCCGTCTGTCTGATTTCACCGTTTAAATCCAAAGGCCTCAATTTGCTCTCGACCTTGCGGCTGAAGGTCAAAAGCTGGCGGGTCAGGTCCGAAGCCCGCTCGGTCGCCCGTTCAATCTCTTTCAGTTCGGCATACCCCTCGCCGCCTTCCTCTTTATTGAATAAAAGCACTTCTGTATATCCCTGGATGGCCTGGAGCAAATTATTGAAATCATGGGCGAGGCCTCCGGCCAGGTTGCCTACGGCTTCCATTTTTTGGGCCTGCAGGAGCTGAGCTTCCAAAAGCCTCTGCTCGGTGGTGTCCCGGAGAAAATTCAGGGTGGCCGGTCGGCCTTCCCAGGTGATCAGGATCGCCTCGAGGGTCACCCAGACCACTTCGCCTTTTTTATTGATTATCCTGAAGGCATAGGCGCCGGGGACCTTTTTCCCGGCCAGCCTGCGCAGATGTCGGTCCGTGATCATCTGGCGGTCTTCAGGGTGGATGAGGTCGGCGAAAGGGATTTGGGTCAGTTCTTCACCAGAATATCCGCTCGTTTCCAGGCATTTGGGATTGGGGAACTTGACCAGGCCGTCTTGGGCCACAAAAATAGCGTCGTTGGCTTTTTCCACCAGAATCCGGTATTTTTCCTCACTCTCCCGCAGGGCTTCTTCGGTCCTCTTTCGCTCGATTTCAACGGCGGTCTTGGCCGCGATGATGTTCATGACCTGCTCGGTTCGTTCGGGCAAGTCCAGTTTTTGCCGGGACAGGGCGCAAAGAACGCCGATGGCTCGGCCGCTGCGGTCTCGAACCGAAACCCCCACGAATCCTTCCGCCCTAAGTTTGACAAGCTCCTTATCGCCGGGGAACAATCCGGCCACCCCTTTAGGGTAGTGGCAGAATCCCAGGTCCGAGACGTTCTCGCAGGGAGTGCCGGCCAGGTGGTAGCCGTCGTCGTGAATCATTTGTCCGTCTATCTGCATGGCCAACCGCTCGATGGTCGAATCGCCGATTATTTCACCGATAATGGCCGCGTCGCAACCGAGCCAATGACACAAGTTGGCCACGACCCGGTTGAAAAAATCCTGGCCGATAGCCCCCACCGTGCTTTCCACCAGGGCTTGAAAAGCCGCCTCGGCCTGTCTGCGTTGAGAAATATCGCTGACCAGGCAGACCACGTGGCGTTGTTCCCCCAGGTGCATTTCGCCGAACCGAAAGGCCACGGGCGTCTGGAGGCCGTCTTCGCTCAAAGCCGTTCCTTCCGGCGGGGCTTCGTTCAGGTCCTGGAGATCGCCGTTATCTAAAAAGCGGTCCAAGGCTAGGACCAGGTCTTGGCTTTCCGGTTCGGCCACCAATTGTCCCAAGGATTGACCCAGCAGCCTCTCGGAAGAACATCCAAAAAGCTTTTCGGCGGCCGGGTTGGCCTCTTCGACCAGTCCCTGTTCGTTGATGGTCATCAGAGCGTCGGGCACGTTGTCCATAATGGCCTTGAGCCGGGATTCCCGTTCCAGGGCCAGGCCTTCGGCGGTTCGTCGGCGTTGGAGGTTTTCGGTTAATCCGGCCAGCAGTTGGTTGACGGTTCGGACCATAAGGCCCATCTCGTCGTCTTGGTGTCCTGGAGGGTATTCGAGCCGTCCCGGCGCCGCCGGGTCTATCAGGGCCAGGCCCTTGATTATTCCCAGGAGAGGTTTGGTCAGGGAATAATAAAACATGAGGTAAAAAATACAGGCCAGGACAATGGTCAGAAGGAGACCGCTGGCCACAATAATTCCGGCCCAGCGGAGATAATCCAAGGCGATAGCGTAATTGTCCAGCCTCACCATAAGCCGTCCGGCAGCCTTATTTCGTTCGATATTGAACAGGGGGACGGAGTAAGTCAAATCCAGGCCGAATATCTTTGCTATCAGCCATTTAAACGGGCCCTTCGTCGAGGGCCGCCGGGCTTGAGCCAGGGCAAAGCCGGAATCATCGACCATGATTTTGGCCTGCTGAATGCCTTGGTATTCCAAAAGGCCGGTTACCAATCTCGTTCCCAGGTCCACATTGAGCGAGGCTACGGCCTGGGCGGCCTGTTCCTCGGCCATCTTGACCGCTTGAGAAACGGTTTTTTCGACTTGTTCATGTTCATTGCGAAGGCCAAGGTAAAGACGGCCGGCGGCAAAGAAGGAGCCGAGTATCAGGGCCAGGAGAACGGCGTTCCTGGCCTGACGGTATGAGAGTCGACGAGTGACCTTGGGCTGGGACCTCCTGGGCGCCCCGGCTCTGTCTGATTTAGGGGAAAGGGCTTCGGATTTCAAATTTTTCCCTCATTGCCCGATAATTAAAATGCGGTCCGAATGGGGTCTGAATTAGGGTCGGTCCGGGCGGGTGTAATTTGGGGCCATGGCGACTTCTGCCGGGCGCTTTGGTTTTCGATTGCCCTGGGTGATGAGTTGTCAAGTGAATGAAACTTGTTATTGCCTTGCAACACGGCCGGACCCATGACCGGTCTCTTTTGCCTCCTGGTCACGACTTTGGCTTTAGAGCCAGGCGATTTATTTTATCATAATTCATTAGCTGGACTTATATCGTCATTTGCCTGCAAGTTCACCCCCGATGTGCTGTCTGGACCTGACCCGAAGCCCCACCCGACAGAGCCTCGCGAGCAGGGGTCCGGAAAAAAGCCCCATCGAAGACTGGGTTCCCGCTTGCGCGGGAACGACGGTTTTGGTATTTCGGACGAAAACAACCATCAAGCCTCATTGACCCGGACTTTCATTTTGCGGTTTGCGCCTTAGCCTGTCTGATGCGACGCTTGGGCAGGCGTAAACGGGAATCCAGAGTCTTAAAAAAACCCGCCTTGGTCGACTGAACCAAGGACCCGTCAACCAAGGTTATCAGAAGGTCAAAATAACCTCAAGGGCCGGGGCGCTGATCCTCTATGGGGAGTCGAGCCGGGGCCGATGGATGTGGGTGACTCATCAATTGACCGACCGGTCGGAACCGGCCCGCCGGCGCTGGATCGTTCTTGGGAACGGTCATCCGTGATCTGGTCCACTTAAGGCGGGACCGGTCGAATCGACTTAAGGCCGGATGGTCGTCTCTATCCGCGCTGTCAGGAACGATCCTTGTGATCGCCCCTGGACCGGTGGAAAACCCGATCCGACTTTCCAGCTTTCAGATGAAGATTTCAAAGGGTTAAAGGACTTCCGCCAGGTTTTTATCTTACCGGGCGAGAAGCCATCGGGCTTCCCCGTCACTGGGAGTTAAGGCTTCAGGAAAATGTTTGACAACTGGTCGCAAAGGATATATGAACGGACGTACGTAACTAAATTAACACCGAAAAACTTCGAACAACCAATCAAGGGATAATCCGCCTTCTAAAGGCTGGTTTGGGCTGGGACGGAATGAGTTCACCGAAAATACTCATCACTTTTCACAAGAGACAACGGGTTTTTCAATCTTCTCGAAATAATCGAACAGAAAGGAAAAGGCCCATGATTAAAGACTATTTCTTTGAGGAAGAACATCACATTTTTCGAGAGACGGTTCGTCGTTTCGTCCAGAAGGAGGTAGCTCCCAAGATAGAAGAGTGGGAGGAAAAAGGCTGTTATGATAAGGCAATTTTCCCGAGGATGGGCGAACTCGGACTCCTGGGCCTCCGTTACCCCGAGGAATACGGCGGCCAGGGGGCGGACATGAAAACCAGCCTCGTCTTTTGGGAAGAGATGTGCCGCTGCGGGGCCCTGGGTTTTCCCATGAGTCTGTTCGTCCATACCGATATGGCCAGCCCTTCCCTGGCCCATGTGGGCACCCACGAGCAGAAGGAAAAATTCCTCAAGCCTTTCTGCGCCGGAGAAAAACTTTTGGCGATCGCCATGACCGAGCCGAACCATGGTTCGGACTTAGCTTCCATCAAGACCAGGGCGGTCCCGGAAGGCGACTATTACCGGGTCAACGGCAGTAAGATGTTCATCACCAACGCCACCCAGGCCGACGTGATCAACACCGTGGTCAGGACCGGCGGGCCAGGTCACAAAGGTATCAGCCTGTTACTTATTGAGACGAAAACTCCCGGGTTTTCCGTAAGCCGGAAATTGGAAAAAATGGGCATGCATTCCTCGGATACGACCGAACTGATCTTCGAGGACTGCCTGGTGCCCAAGGAGAATCTGTTGGGCGAGGAAGGGCGGGGATTTTACGCCCTGATGCAGGGCCTGGAGATGGAGAGGCTGTCCGGGTCGGTCTTGGGCTACATGGGCGCGGAGATAGCCCTGGAAGAAGCCATCAAGTACGCCACCCAACGCGTCCAGTTCGATCAGCCCATTGCCAACTTCCAGGCCATCGGGCACATGATCGCCGACATGGCTACGGCCGTGGAGGCGGGCAAACGGCTGGTTTACCACTGCGCCATGATGTATGAAGCCGGAATCAGGTGCAACAAGGAGGCGTCCATGGCCAAGCTGTTTTGTTCGGAAATGGCCCTGCGGGTGGTGGACCAGGCCGTCCAGATCCATGGCGGGTACGGTTACATGAAGGAGTTTCCCGTGGAAAGGCTTTATCGGGACCTCAAGCTCCTCACCATCGGTGCCGGGACTTCCCAGATTCAAAAGAACGTCATTTTGACGGAAATGGGCCTCCGTGGGTGAACAATCCCACGTCATTATTATCAATTCCTGAGCCGGTGGTCTTCAAAATAACGACCGATTGTATTTCAACGACCGACAGAGAGGAGAGGCCATGAACAAAAAGGTGGCTATCGTCGAGGTGGCCCAAAGTCCAGGCGCAGACTTCAGCGAGAACTACCTGGACCAACTCTACCGGGTCTGCCGGGAGGTCCTGGACAAAACCGGGCTGAGCCGCGAGGAGATCGGGACCGTAGTCAGCGCCTCCTCCGACGTCTTCCACGGCGGGGTCTCCTGCGCCAACGCTTATTATTGGGACTCGGGCGCGGGTTTTTTAAAAAGCGGGACCCGGCAGGACGGCGAGTCTTTGCTGGCTTTTCAATACGGGGTCATGCGCATTCTGACCGGACACTATGACACGGTTTTGGTCATAGGTATTTGCAAAGGCTCGGAAAATCCTGAAAATGACGTGTTGACCCATTATTTTGCCGATCCCTTTTATCAGCGCCAGGCCGGCCTCAACGAGACCTTTGCCGCGGCCCTGCAAATGAGGGCTTATCTGAACAAACACCGGGTTTCCGAGGAACAGTGCGCCAAGGTGGTGGTGAAAAACCTGGGCAACGCCTTGGGGAACCCTTACGCCCATATCCGGAAAAAGGTCACGGTCGAGGAAGTGCTCGGTTCCCCGCGGGTCATGGACCCCTTGAAAAAGATGGAGTGCGCCCCGAAATCGGACGGCATCGTGGCCATGATTTTGGCCTCCGAGGAAAAAGTCAAAAAATTGACCGACAAACCGGTCTGGTTCAAGGGCTTTGGTTCGTCCATGGACACTTTTTATTTGGGTGACCGGAACCTGCTCGACGGCCAGCTCAAAAACGCCGCCAAGAGGGCCTATCGGATGGCGGGGGTCAATGATCCGGGAAAAGAGATCGACCTGGCCGAGGTGACCGAGCCGTACGCCTTTCAGGAGCTGCTTTGGTCCGAGGGTTTGGGCTTTTGTGAGGAAGGCGGGGGCGGCCGGTTCCTGGACAGCGGGGCCACCCGGAGGGACGGCCGGCTGCCGGTCAATCCCTCCGGCGGGGTGCTGGCCATGAACCCTTATGTCAGCCGGGGATTGTACCGACTGGCCGAGGTGGTCCTTCAAATCAAGGGACAGGCCGGGGAAAGGCAAGTGGACAAAAAAATCAAGACCGGACTGGCTCACGGGACGCATGGTTTCGCCGGTCAATTTCACGCCGTGACCGTTGTCGGGGCTGATTAAGGAGGGGGCTATGGCGAGAGCAGTGGCAATCATCGGCACGGGTCAGACCAAACACGGCCGCCGCAACGAAGTGACCTATCCGGACTTGGTCCGGGAAGCGGTGCAGGCCGTTTTCGCTCAGACCGGTCTCGACGCGAAGGACATTGACGGCATAGTTTGCGGGACCATGCCCTCGATGATGGAAGGGGTGGCCTTGACGCATTTTTATTTCGCCGACGCCCTGGGGGCGGTGGGGAAACCCATGATGAAGACCGAGACCTGCGGGACCACGGGCATGTCCCTGGCCCACACCGGCTATTACTGGGTGGCCTCCGGCATGGCCGACCTGGTTCTCGTGGTGGGTTCGGAAAAGATGTATGAAGGCGACAGCCAGGCCACCATATCCACGGTCATGGAACCCTTCTATCTGAGACCTTTCCTGACCGGGGCGCCGGGGGTCTTTTCCATCCAGGCCCAGCAATGGATGGCCAGGTACAATATCCCGGAGGAGAAGTCTCGGGAAGCCGCGGCCAAAATTTCGGTCGATCACCACCGGGACGCCCATGACAATCCTTACGCGCATATAAAAGTGGACCTGACCCTTGAGGACGTGATGAACGCCAGGGTGATCAACTATCCGATCAGGTTTTGGGACGTCTGCCCCAATTCCGACGGGGCCTGCGCCGTCATTTTCGCCAGCGAGGAACAAGTCAAAAAAATGTCGGTTAAACCGGCCTGGGTCAAGGGCCTGGGGTTTTGCGGCGACGAATACTGGTACGGCGACAGCGACAAGGTCGCTTGGGAATGCGCCATGATTGCGGCTAAGCAGGCCTACAACATGGCCGGCATAAGCACGCCGAGGCGGGAATTGGACGTGGCGGAAATCTATAATCCTTTCACTTGGATTGAAATGCTTCATTATGAATGTTTCGGATTTTCCGAACCCGGTCGGGCCTGCGATGACACTCTGAAAGGCTTATTTGCCAGAGGCGGGGAACTGCCTTGCGACCCGTCCGGCGGCGTTTTGTGCAGCAATCCCATTGGAGCGACCGCCCTTATCCGGGTGGCTGAGACAGCCTTGCAAGTCACCGGCCAGGCCGGGGCCCACCAGATCGGGGGAGCCAAGCTCGGCCTGGCCCACGGTTTGGGCGGAGTCAGTCAGTTCAACGGGCTCATGATCCTCGGGTCGGAACTCTAAGGAGGCGGCCGATGACCAAACACTTTAATACCTTGAAACATAATGTCTGGCTTCCCTACCGGTATGCCGTGGGGCCGGTCTTCAACCGTTTCTATGAAGGCTTGAAGGAAGGCAGGATTTGGGGAAACCAATGTCCCGCCTGCTCGAAAACGCTGGTCCCGCCCCGATCTTTCTGCCCCCATTGTTCGGTGGACATGGGCGAATGGGTCGAAGCGGCGCAGGAAGGGGAGATTGTCACCTGGATGACGGCCAACGAACCGTTTTTCGGCCAGCCGGTTCAGCCGCCCTTTATCGGGGCCTTGATCCGCCTGGATGGAACCGACTGCAACTTTCTCCACCTCGTCGGCGGGATAAATTTAGGCGACCCGGAAGCCTTCCGGAACAAGATCAAGGAAGGGACCCGGGTCAAAGCGGTGTGGCGTCCGGAGAAAAAAGGCGAGATGATGGACATCATGTATTTCGAGCCGATTTCCTGACTCATCGCCGGAAAAGGAGAGGATGGATGGTGACCTTAAGCAGGGATGGGAAACCGATCATCGAGGCCGAGGCCCTGATCACCTATGAACTGGCTTTGGGACCGACCTGGAGTCGGTTTTTTGAAGGCCTCAAAGAGGAAAAGATTTTGGGTAATCGATGTCCCCGGTGCCGGCGGGTCCTGGTTCCGGCCCGGACTTTTTGTCCCCGCTGTTTCGTGGACATGGGGGAATGGATGGAATTGGCCCAGGAGGGTGAACTGGTCGGTTGGTCCCTGACCGAGATTGAATATTTCGGTATGCCCGTTCCGCCGCCCTTCGTGACGGCTTTCGTTACTCTCGACGGGGCGGACTGCAAATTCACGCACCTTCTGGGCGGTATCGATCTGAGCGGGCTTGACGAGGTTCGGAAACAAATCTGGAATGGAATGAGGGTCAAGATCGTTTGGAACGAGGAGAAGAACGGGACGATTATGGACATCAAATATTTCGAGCCGGCCGGATGATTTGACCCGGAGGCTGCCGGTCGCGGATGAATAATAAGGAAAAAAACCAGTCCCGCCGGGAGGAGCGTCAGGAGCAGATTTACCGGGGGGCTCTCAAACTCTTCCGCAAGAAAGGTTTTCACGCTACGAGCATGCGGGAAATCGCCAAGGCCAGCAAGGTGGGCCTGGGCAATATTTATAATTATTTCAAGAGCAAGGAAGATATTCTCTTTCTGGTCCACAGCAATATCCTGGGCCGGCTGCACCATTGTTTTGAGGAAAGCAGCAAAATCCATGACGACCCGGTGGACCAGTTGGTCCATGTGATTCGAAGCATTTTCGAGCTGACCTGCCAATTTAAGGACGAGATGCTTTTCGTCTACACGGAAACCAAATCGTTGGAAAGGGAGTATCTCCATGAAATTCTTAGAAAAGAAGCCCAATTTATTGCTGATTTCCAGGCCATGATCGAACGGGGTGTCAGGTTGGGCGTCTTTGACTGCCGGCACCCCGACCTGACGGCCAACATCATCGTCTTCAACCTGTCCATTTCACCGTTAAGGGGATGGAACATGTTCCCTTATCATGGTCCGGAAACGATGCTCGAAGCCCTGACCAGTTTCATTTTGAAGGGTCTGGGCGTAAAAAGGAACGGAGAAGAGCCCGGGCCGGGCCGGCCATCGACCTGAGCCCCGGTTCGATTGAATTCCATCGCTTTTTGATGGGCTGGGGTGTGGAATTTGGGTTTTACGCATGAAGGACAGCAAGTTGGATTCATTATCCAGAAAGGAGTGAGACCATGGACAAGATGCTGAAAGACAAAGTGGCCCTCATCACCGGCTCGGGCCGGGGCATCGGCCGGGCCGCCGCCGTTCTTTTCGCCCGGGAAGGGGCCAAGGTGGTGGTCAGCGACATCGACGCCCAGCCGGCTGAAGAAACCGCGGCCGTAATCAAAAAAGCAGGCGGCGAGGCCGTCGCCTACATAGGGGACATCACGGCCCCTGATTTTCCCGAAGGGATAGTCAAGGCGGCCGTGGAGGCCTGGGGGGCCCTGCATATCATCGTCAATAACGCCGGGTTCACCTGGGACGCCGTCGTTCACAAAATGACGGACAAACAGTGGGAGACCATGCTGGACATCCACGTCACGGCCCCCTTCAAGATTATCCGGGCGGCGGCTCCGTATTTCAGGGATGCGGCCAAGAAGGAGATGGCTGAAGGCCAACCGGTCGCCCGCAAGATCATCAATATCTCTTCCATGGCCGGAACCAGCGGCAACGCCGGGCAAGCCAACTATTCGGCGGCCAAGGCGGCCATTCTGGGACTGACCAAGACCATGGCCAAGGAATGGGGGCCGTTCGGGGTGAGGGCCAACACCATTGCCTATGGCTTCATCGACACCAGGCTGACCAAGCCCAAGGAGGAAGCGGTGAGCCTGGACAGGGAAGGGGAGAAAGTCGCCGTGGGCATTCCGGGAAAACAGCGGGAAATGATGCAGATGATGATCCCTTTGGGCCGGGCCGGCACGCCGGAGGAAGCCGCCGGGGCCATTCTGTTTCTGGCCTCCCCCCTGTCCGATTACGTCTCGGGCCAGGTCCTGATCGTTTCCGGAGGTTTGTCCCTTTAAATTTCTTGGCCTGTCCCGCCCCGCGGAGCCATATCAATCTGTGAGGAGCTTAAAAAATGGATTTCAGTCTGAACGAAGAACACACGATTTTTCAGGACATGGTCAAGAGGTTCGCCGAAAAGGAGATGGCTCCTCTGGTCGAGGAGTATGAAGAAAAAGGAGAATTCCCGCACCAGTTATGGACCAAATGGGCCGAGATCGGTGTTCTGGGCCTGGGCTACCCCGAAGAGTACGGCGGTGTGCCGGCGGACAAGTTTTACGAATGTATCCTGGCCGAGGAATTCGGACGGGTCAGCCAGGGCTTTACTTCAGGCATAGGCGTCTCTTCGATTCTTGTTGCGCCTCTGGTTTACAAATTCGGCACCAAGGAACAACAGGAGAGATATTTGCCGGACGTAATCAGGGGTAAAAAAAGATTCGCCGTGGGCATCACCGAGCCGAACTGCGGGTCCGACGTGGCCGCCATCCAGACCAACGCCGTCCAGGACGGGGACTGTTACGTCATCAATGGGGCCAAGATGTTCATCACCAACGGCACTTTTGCCGAGCAGACCATCGTGGTGGCCAAGACTGAGAAAGAGCACGGGAAAAAGGGGGAGACCCTTTTCATCGTGGACAAGGATACGCCCGGCTTCCGAGTAGCCAAAAAGCTCAATAAACTCGGCTGGCGCTCTTCCGAGACCGCCGAACTCGCCTTTGAAGACTGCCGGGTGCCGCGGGAGAGCATCTTGGGCGAGTTCAACCGGGGCTTTTATCACATCATGCACATGTTCGTTACGGAACGGATTCTTATGGCGGCCATGAGCGTGGGGCTGGCCAGGGCCTGTTTCGAGGCCTCGGCCAAGTACGCCCGGGACAGAAAGGCCTTCGGCCGGCCCATCGGCACCCTCCAGGCCACCGGCTTCAAACTGGTGGATATGGCCGCCGAAATAGAAATGGCCAGACTGCTGACCTACAAGGCCGCCTGGCTTTACAACCAGGGGAAAGACGCCCGAAAAGAGGCTTGCATGGCCAAGTGCTATGCGGCGGAATACGCTTTGAAAGCGGCCATTGAAGCGATTCAGATTCACGGGGGTTACGGTTTTATGGAGGAATATCCCGTGGCCAGGTACTTCCGGGACACCAAGGTCTTGCAGATCGGCGGCGGTCCCTCGGAAATCCAGAAAGGAATCGTCCTGCAACTGATCGGCTTCCCTGATTACAGCCACGGCGGACTGCTTAACTACTGATCCGACGCCGGTCGGTTCTCAGTAAAAGTAAATCGAGGCAATCTCCGGGGCCGCCCGGTGATTGCCTCGATGTGTTTGGTCGGCTCGGGGCTTACGTGTAAGGCAAGGGCCAGATTTTGAAATAATCCCGAATACGGCGCCAGATACCGGCCAGGCCGGTCGGTTCGACGTGGATGAAGAACATGATCAGGAAGCCCAGGACCATCATCTTCAAGGGGGAAAACAGAATCACCACCGCGTTGGGGTTATCGGTTAAATTACTCAGAAATCCGACCAGCCAGTTGAGGAATTCCGGAATGAAAACCAGAAAGGCGGCCCCAAGAATGGAGCCTAAGACCGTGCCCATCCCCCCGATGATGACCATGGCCAGATACTCGATGGACCGGTCCAAACCGAAAGTGTCCGGTCCGACTGACCTCAGGAGGATGCCGAACAGGCCTCCGGCCACCCCGGCGTAGAACGAACTAATGACAAAGGAAAGTATTTTATAGCGGAATACGGGTATGCCGGCCACCTCGGCTGAAATATCGTTGTCCCGGATGGCCATCAAGGCTCGGCCGTATTTGCAGCGGAAGAGATTCTTAACCAGCCAGAGCCCCACGACAAGAAAAAAGAGGACGATGTAATAAAACTCCAGATTGGAGTTCAAAACATGGGAGCCGAATTCCGGGGCCGGAACGTTTATCCCGTTTCCGCCTCCGGTCATGGATTCCCATTTAACAAAAGTATAATTGGCGATGAATTGAAAGGCTAAAGTGGCGATGGCCAAATAGAGGCCCTTGATCCGGAGGGCCGGGATGCCGATGATCACTCCCAGCAAAGCGGTCATGCACCCCCCGCCCAAAATGGCTATATAAAAAGGGGCTCCGAGTCTAATGATGAGGAGGCCGCAGGTGTAAGCCCCCACGCCGACAAAAGCCGCATGGCCCAGGGAGATCAAACCGGTGTACCCCGTCAGGATGTTTAATCCCATGGCGCTCAATATGGCGATGCCCAGGGTGGCCAAAAAATACAGCTGAAATTCCCCCAAAAAAGGCGGAACAAAAACGATGAGAGCCAAAAGAATAATGAACCAGGTCTTGGTGTAGGTCGTCCTGAAAATGGCTTCATCGGATTTGTACGAAGTCTTGATAAAAGGCGAATAAAGATAACTGTAACGTTGAGTTAGAGTGTTCATTTATACATCCTCTATCTGGAGCGTGCTTTTCAAGCGGGATACGTTTCCATCCATGTATGTGATTTGGATGTCGAGATCATGAGTCCGTCGTCCTTCGTACATGGCCTCGATCACTGTTCCATACCTCTGATTAATTACTTTTCTCTTGATCTTTCGCGTCCGAGTCAACTCCTCGTCGTCGGGATGGAGTTCCTTGGGGAGCAGGGTGAAACGATGGAGGCGCATCTTTTCGGGGAGGCGGGCATTGATTTTGCGGATTTCGTCGCGAATCAGATCGATCACCCGGGCATTTTGAGAGAGATCGATGAAGGTGGTATAGGCCAGATTTCTTTTATTGGCCCAGTTACCTACATTTTCCATGTCGATGCTGATCATGGTGGCGATTATGTCCCTCTTGTCTCCGAAGACTACGGCTTCCCTGATGTACGGGCTGAATTTAAGCCGGTTTTCCAGCTCCTGAGGGGCGAACCGGGTCCCGTCATTAAGAAACATCAGGTCTTTTTGGCGATCGATAACCACCAAGTGACCGTATTCGTCAAAATAGCCGGCATCGCCGGTCTTGACCCAGCCGTCCTTGAAGGTTTCGGCCGTTTCTTGGGGATTGTTGAAATAGCCCTGGATGTTGGCCGGGCTTTTGACGTAAATCATGCCGTCGTCCCCGATCCGGACCTCGATCCCGGGATGGACCCGGCCCACCGTTTCAGGTCTGACGTCTCCGGGCTGATGGACCGTGGCCGTGCCGCAGTTCTCGGTCATGCCGTAAAGCTGCATCAGGTTCATGCCCAAGGCTAAATAAAAAGTGAAAACTTCCCGGCCGATGGCCGCACCGCCGGTGAAGGCCAGGCGGATTCGGCCCAGTCCGACCCGCTGTCTCAGGCCCCTCAAGGTGGTGAACATGCACAACTTGTACAGCCAGCTTTTGGGAAAGCCGAACCCTTTTTTACCTTCCAGGATGCTTTCCGCCAGCTCCAGACCGAGATTCAGGGAAACGGTGTACATCAACCTCTTGAAAAAAGAAGCGTCCTCCATGCGGGCCCGGATCAGGGAACAAATATCCTCATACATCTTGGGCGACATGGTGGCCACGGTGGGTTGAATCTCGTAAAAATCGCTCCGGACCGAATCCTGCCCCTCGGGAAAGCTGTAACCGACTCCTTCGTGCACGAACCGGGACACGGTCATCTGTTCGCCCATCCAGGGCAAGGGCAGCAAGGAAAAGAACTCATCCTTTTGGTTGAGTGGATGGCTCTGGTCCCAGATCTCCGCCGAATAGACCAGATTGGCGTGGCTGATCATGGAAAGTTTGGGCAGGCCGGTCGTCCCTGAAGTGGGCAGCATCAAGGCGGTCGTCTCGGGGGTCACCGTAATTTTTTGGAATTCCTCCGCGGCCTTTTTCTCCTCCCGGCCCAGAGCCCGGACGTTATCCATATGGATAAAGAAAGAGTGGCGGTCGAAATAGTGACTCATACCCCGGCTGTCCCAAACGATCACCTTGAGGACATGGTCTTTGATTCGGTCCCAAACGGCGATGAATTTGTCGGCCTGTTCCTGATCTTCCACGACCACGATTCGGCTCCGCGAGGTGTTGACCAGATAAACTATTTCTTCCAGTTGCATGTCCTGGTAAATGCCCAAGCAGGCCCCGGCCAGCCTCATGGCCGCGAATTCCGCCATGAGCCATTCGGGGTCGTTGTCCCCGATGACCGCCAACCGGTCTCCCGGACGCATCCCTAAAGCGAGCAGGCCTTTAGCCAGACTGTCTATCTTTTCGTTGAAGTCGCCCCAGGAGAGCGTCTTCCAGATGCCATAACGTTTGTGCCGCACGGCCGTTCGGGCGGGGTGTTCCACGGCCCATTTTTGAATTAAACCGGTTAAGGTTTCGGTCTTCATTTTTTCTCCACCCCCAAGTAAGCCTCCCTGACTTCCGGGTTCGCGCGAACGTCGGCAAAAGTGCCTTCGGCGATCTTTTGTCCGAAATTAAGAACGCAGACCTTGTTGGACAGGTCCATGACCGTTTTCAGATCGTGTTCGATCCAGACGATGGTGATGCCCAAATCGCGGTGAACGTCCATGATAAAACTGGCCATGTCTTCTTTTTCTTCCACGCTCATCCCGGCCATGGGTTCGTCCATCAATAAAAGCTCGGGCTCGAGGGCCAAGGCGCGTCCGAGATCAACCCGTTTCTGGAGACCTTGGGGCAAAAGGCCCACAGGCTTCCAACGGACGGCGGAAAGGTCCAAAAAATCAAGCACTTTTTCTTCAACCTCTTCCCGGCACCTGAGCTCGGCCTTGAGCCCCGAACCCAGGCGGAAAAGGCTGCTGAAAAAACGGCCGCGAATAAGCTGATGCCGCCCCAGCTTGACGTTGTCCAGGACGGACATGCCCCGAAACAGCTCGACGTGCTGGAAGGTCCGACCAATGCCCCTCATTGCCCGAACATGAGGCGTCAGTCCGTTTATCTTTTCATTTTTATATAGGACGGAACCTTTTTGCGGCTGATAGACGCCGCTGATACAATTGAGCAGACTGGTTTTGCCCGCCCCGTTGGGGCCGATGATGGCGAAAATATCGCCCTTCTTTACTAACAGATTGACCAGATTCAAAGCCTGAACGCCGCCGAAAGCCAGGCTGACGTCTTGAATTTCTAAAATCATCTCCTCACTCACCCCAACCACCTCTTTCTCCGCTTGTAACGCTTGGCCTCTTTGTAATCTTTTTGCGCTTGTTCGGACCCGCCGAGATAAGCCTCCTGTATGTCCGCGTTGTCAATAAGTTCTTGGCCGGACCCGTCCATAACCACCCGGCCGTTTTCCATGACGTAACCATAAGAAGATATCTTCAGGGCCACAATGGCGTTCTGTTCGCTCAGCAGGATGCCTATTTTTCTTTCTCTATTTATTCTTTCAATAATATCAAATATTTCTTTAACCATCATCGGCGCCAATCCCAGGGAAGGCTCGTCCAGCAGAAGGAATTTGGGATCAGTCATCAAGGCCATGCCCATGGCCAGCATCTGCTGCTCGCCGCCCGACAAGTACCCGGCCAGGGATTTGAGCCTTTGCCTGAGGGGAGGAAAGTAAACCAACACCCCTTCGATGTCTTCGGATACTTTCGAATCCCAGCGGCAACTGGCCGCGGCTTTCAGGTTTTCAATGATGTTCAGATATTCGAAAATGGGGCGGCCTTCCATCAGATAGGTCAGCTTCATCTGCTTGGTGATGTCCACGGCCTTCATCCCATGAATCTTCACCCCATTCAGTTCGATTTCCCCTTCCTGAATTTCGCCTTCAAAAATCGGGAGAATGCCGGAAATGGTTCTCATCAGAGTGCTCTTGCCGCTGCCGTTGCCGCCCAGAAGAGCCGTAATGGAGCCTTTTTTAGCTTCCAGGGAGAGGCCGTGTAGCACGGAGATGACCCCATAATAAACCACCCTCAGATTTTCGACCTTCAGCATGGCTAAACCCTTTCAATCTCCTCCTGCCCGAACAGACCGGTGGGCCGGATCATCAAGACAATCAGTAAAAAGAGATAGGGCGTGACCGATCTGAAACCTTCCAGCCCCAGGGCCGATTCCAAGTAGAAGTTGGTCAAGGCCTCGATGACGCCCACCAGTATCCCGCCGATTATGCAGCCGCCGATGCTGTCCAGGCCGGCGATCAGCACCACGGGGACGGCCACAAATCCGATGTAGCCCATATTGTATTGAAGCGAACCGCTCCAGGCCACCGCCACCCCGCCCAGAGAGGCCGCGGCGGCGGCGATCATCCAGGTGAGAGTAAGGACAAACCGGGTGTTGATGCCAAAGGCCATGGCCTTGACTTGGCCTTCAGCCGTGGCCCTCATGATGATCCCCCAACGGGTGAAATGATAGAAGCCAAGGAGAAGGACCAGGGAGCCCACAGCGAAAATGCAGCTCCAGATTTGTTCCGAGGTGAAAAACAGGTCGCCCGCGATGATGGTCAGGTCCGGGAGATTGACTTCCAGGGGCACGGGCATCGTGCCCAGCGTCACCGAATATAAGCCGACCAAAAATATGGACAGCCCGATGGTGACCAGAGTGGACGAAAGCGGATCTCGGCCCATCAACGGCTGAATGACGATCTTTTCGATGATTCCCCCGGCAATCATACAAAGGAGAAGAAAAAGAACAAAGACCAGAACCACCGGCAGACCGGTCTTGGAGGCTAGGAGGAAGAAAATGCCCCCCAGGACGCAAAATTCACCCACGGCCAGATTGAAGACGTGGGAAGATTTATAGATGATCACCAAACTCTGGGCGATGACTACGTAAACGGCCCCTTTGATTACGCCTATAAGTAAAGCCTGCAACAAAAAAATCACGTTACGATCCTCCTGACGCGTCAGGCTCTAGCTTCGCAGAATAATTAAATTCCGCGATGGAAGAAGCGGTCTCCCCCTTGAGGAAAAATAAAGTCGGCGGGGGAGACCGGTCTCCAGGTCTTTTCCCTAGATTGATCTACTTAAGATAATCCTCCACCTCAAGCCACTCGGTCACCGGGACCAGGACTTTCTGACTGTAATCGGCCCGCAAAATTCTAGCTTTGGGAAATTTGTGGGTGCCGTAATTAAATTTGGCCCCGTCATACATGCCGAACATATCCCAATCGGTCAAGTTCTCCAGGGCATCCCTGCATCCTTCTCGGGTCAGATTGCCGGCCTTGTCGGCCCGGATAGCCGCCTCGCCATTGACCAAGGACATCAAAAAGCCTTGAAGATAAAGGTCCCAGATCACCACCTTCTGCTTGTTGATTTCTATGATGTCCAGACATTTGGCCACCAACGGATTGTTTTTTTCCGCAGGCCGGGGATAGGGGGAAACCACGTAAATGCCGTCGAAATCTTCTTTGGCCGTATTGAAATAGATTTCCCAGGCCGCATAGCTCATACTGAGGAGGGTGGTTTTCGGAATGATTTTTCTGGCCGTCTTGACAAACCTGGTGGCCACGGGCACCGACCATGACCACAATATGGCGTAATCGGCCTTGGCCTGGCGCACTTTCATCAGGGTCGGAGTGTAATCGGTTTGGGTGAAGGTCACGGGTTCGACCAGGACCAGGTCAATCCCGAACTTCTCGGAGTACTTCCGGAGTTTCTCGATCGGCTCCCGCCCCACGCCGGATTCGATGTAAACAAAAGCCAGCCTGGGCTTGCCCGGCCCCTTGTGAAGCTTGGTTTTGATGTATTTACACAGCATGGCGGTCTGGTCGCCATAGTCCACTCCCATGGAAAAGTAATAGGGATATTCTTCCTTCGTATTCCCGCCGAAAATGGCCGGACTCATGGAGCCGTCGGTGCAGACCACATGGTTTTCCTTGACTTTTTCCTTGATGGCATGCAACACCCCCGTTTGCCAGCCGGAGTGAAAAAAGAGTTCATCCTTGGGCTCCGCGGCAACTATGCGATTGAAAATACTCACGGACAGGGGTATTTCATACTGGCCGTCTTCCATAATAACTTGTAATTTGCGCCCGTTGATTCCGCCGTGAGAATTGACGAAGTCAGCGCCGCCCATGAACCCCCAACCGGTTTCCTGGATCGCGCCCAGCTTGCCGCTCAAAACAGCGGTGCCGATCATTTTCACCGGCTTTTTTTCCTGGGCCAAAACCGCAGTTGCGCTGAAAACCAGCAGACCGACCACCAGTAAAACCCAAAATTTCCTCTTCATTGTCTTTCCCTCCTTAAAGTTTACTTCCAAAAGCAAATGAAAAAACCCCAAGCCTAAAAGCCTTTGTCGGTAATTAGCGACAAAGGATCATCACGAACCGACCTGCACGAAAAATGAGCCGGTCCTGTAACCCATCTTTAGATCAAGCGGACGACTTGAAAAAAACTAACATAGCGAAAAAATATAATTATTCTAACAATTAAGGAAATAACACCCGTCTATCGTGTGTCGACTTCGGCCGTTCCGGTTGTCCTCACGATTGGCGGTTATCTCCCTTAAATGGCCGCTTTTTTCCGAAAGAATCGCAGCCTAAAAATTATCGGCTGCCGCTAAACAGGCGCAGACCTCGATTCCAAAGGTTAAACCGGTCTATTTCCAGCCCGCCATAAGATATTTGGTTTGCTATTCGGTTTAACACTTTAGTGGAATCCTGCCTATCCAGCCTTATTAATTAGCGGCCTTTGGGCCTTCGAGTCCTGGGTCGCCCCGATGGTCGGCCTTTATGAAAAAGGCCTGTTTCATCCGGTTTCATGGGACTGACCGGTTTGGATTTCGAGACCCTTTAAGACCAGAGCGATTATTTCCTCGGAGATTTCTTCCTCGCTATGTTTTGGCAATATATTCCAGCCCCGCAGGGGGATGAGTGATCCCAGAAAGGTGATGATGTTGGCCAGGATGTCGGCGTTGCGGCAATGGAAGACCCCCTCGTCCACCCCCTTGCGGATCAGGGATTCAAAGGCGTGGATAAACTCCGATTCCCTTTGCAGGACCCGGACCAGGTATTCCTTTTCCAAGGACTTGGTTTCCGTATAAACAAAGAGGATTTCATCTTTCAATAGAGAGGCCAGGCGAAAAAGCTCCCGCAGGGCGCTGACGAGTTGATCGACGGGATTGTCGAACCTGACGATGCTTTCATTGAGGCGATGATAGATGGAGTCAAGTACCTGGACATGGACCAGGAACAAGATATCTTCCTTTTTTTCGATATAGTCGTAAAGGCTGCCCAGACTGAGCCGACTGGCCTGGGCGATCTCCCTGATCGAGGCGGCGTGAAAGCCCTTGGTCCGGAAGACCTTCATGGCGCCCCGACAGATCTGCTGCTGCCTTTTTTTGACAAGTTCGGGGTCTTTAACCTTGGTCTTGACCACAGGCCTTCCTTAAGGAAATAAATTTTATGGCTAACAATCGTTCGTTTCTTAACATTGATCACCGGCCTTGTCAAGGAGAAACTGAAGAATTGCCATAGGGCCATTATTCGGACTAGGGGCCGCTCTTTCCGGACCTGTTACGTATTTAAAGTATAATTTATTCTGAATATTACATAAATTGGGCGTTAACTCATCAGTTCCCGATCGCCTCTGGTCGTCCGGCGCCCTTCCGCTTAAAAATATCTTGACAAAAAGGGAAGTTTGTTTTAAAAGAACGAGTGTTCGTTTGGAATTTAGTCCAGATAACCGTTAATTAACAACGTAAATAAGTAAAATCTTTAGCTTTTACATTTCCGAACATGGACGGCAGCGGTAAAATCACCGCTGTCCCAAGCCGATCTTGATTGAAAGCGTTCCACATGTCCCTTAAACACAGGAGGGGTATATGCCCGGAAAAGTAGGTGTGGTCACTGTCGCCCAGACTCCGGGTCCGGAGTCCGGAGATTTTTACCTGGATCAGCTCTATCGAGTCTGCAAGGAGGTTATGGACAAGGCCGGTATCAGCCAGAAAGAAATCGGGACCGTGGTCAGCGCCGCCTCGGATATCTTCCATGGCGGCATCTCTTGCGCCAATGCCTATTTTTGGGATTCCGGGGCTGCTTTACTGAAAAACGGGTCTAGAAACGACGGGGAATCCCTGACCGCCTTTTTTTACGGGGCCATGCGGATAGCTTCCGGCCATTACGACACGGCCCTGATCCTCGGGATCTGCAAAGGTTCAGAGAACCCGGAGACCGACATGTGCACCCATTTTTTCACCGATCCGCTCTATCAGCGGCAACTAGGTCTTAATGAAACCTTCGCCGCCGGCCTCCAGATGCGGGAATACCTGGAACGGTATAAGGTCACCGAAGAACAGTGCGCCAAGGTCGTGGTCAAGAACCTGGGCAACGCCCTGAGGAATCCTTACGCCCATGTCCGCCGGCGGGTCAGCCTGGACGAGGTCCTCAATTCGAAAAAAGTGATGGCCCCCCTGAAGGCCATGGAATGCGCCCCCAAGTCCGAGGGCCTGGTGGCCATGCTGCTGGCCTCCGAGGAACAGGCCAAAAAACTGACCGATAAACCGGTCTGGCTCAAGGGTTTCGGTTCCTCCTTCGACAATTTTTTTCTCGGCGATCGGGACCTGCTTAAAAGTCAACTCGGGACGGCGGCCCAAAGGGCCTACGCCATGGCCGGCGTCACCGATCCGCGCCGGGAGATAGACGTGGCCGAAATATCCGAACCTTACGCCTTCCAGGAGCTGCTTTGGTGTGAGGAACTCGGCTTTTGCGAACCCGGGCAGGGGGGGCGCTTGATCGACAGTGGAACCACTCAAATAACCGGCGACCTTCCGGTCAATCCTTCCGGCGGGGTTCTGGCCATGAATCCTTACATCAGCCGGGGTCTGTACCGTTTGGCCGAGGTGGTCCTGCAGATCAAGGGCGAAGCCGGGGAGAGGCAATTGGACCGCAAGGTCAAGACAGGCTTGGCCCATGGGACTCAAGGGTTCGCCGGACAGTTCCATGCCGTGGCCGTCATGGAAGGCTAGGAGGGAAAAGATATGGCCAGAGGAGTAGCCATTATGGGTGTGGGCCAGACCAAACACGGTCATCGTTCGGATATAACCTACCCTGACTTAATCAGGGAAGCCGTGATGGCCGCCTTTGATGATTCAGGCTTGACGCCCGAGGACATAGACGGGGTGGTGTACGGCAGCATGCCTTCCATGATGGAAGGGGTGGCCATGAATCATTTTTATTTCGCCGAGGCCTTGCGGGCCGTGGGCAAACCCTTCATGCGCACGGAGACCTGCGGCACGACCGGGATTTCCCTCGCTTTCACCGGCTACTATTGGGTGGCTTCGGGCTATGCCGACGTAGTCCTGGTGGTCGGTTCCGAAAAGATGCACGAAGGCGACGCCCAGGCCACCATGAGCACGGTGCCGGAGCCTTTTTACCAGCGGCCTTTCCTGGCCGGGGCTCCCGGCTACTATTCCATGCTTTCCCAGCAGTGGATGTGGCGGTACAATATTCCCGAGGACATGTGCCGGGAAGCCGCGGCCAAGCTTTCTGTGGATCACCATCAAGACGCCATCCTCAACCGCTATGCTCACATCAAACAAAATTTTACTATGGAAGAAGTCAAGAATTCGCCGGTTATTGTTTATCCCGTCCGTCTGCTGGATGTTTGCCCTACTTCTGACGGGGCCTGCGCCACCATCTTCGCCAGTGAAGACAAGGCCAAAAAGATGCGGAACAAACCGGCCTGGGTCAAGGGCGTGGGCTTTCGGGGCGATGAATATGTCGTCGGCGACACCGACCGGGTCTGGTCGGAGTCGCCCATGGGTGCGGCCCGGCAGGCTTATCAGATGGCCGGCATCACCAATCCTTTAGCCGAACTGGATGTGGCCGAAGTTTATAACCCGTTCACTTTTATTGAGCTGCTTCACTTCGAAGCCTTCGGTTTCTGCGAACCCGGCCAGGCCAGCGAGCTGACCTTAAAAGGGACTTTCGCCCGAGGCGGCCGGCTCCCCTGCGCTCCGTCCGGCGGGGTCTTGTGCACCAATCCCATCGGGGCTACGGCCCTGATTCGACCGGCCGAATGCGCCCTGCAAGTGTCCGGGCGGGCCGGCGACCACCAGGTCGAAGGGGCCAAACTGGCCTTGTCCAGCGGTCTGGGTTCGTGCAATCAGTTCAACGGCGTGATGATTCTTGGAGCCGAGCTGTAAAGGAGGTTGCCATGGCTAAGCATTTCGAAACATTAAAACACAACGTCTGGCTTCCTTATCGGTTTGCCGTCGGTCCGGTCATGTTCCGATTCTATGAAGGCTTGATGGCGGAAAAAGTCCTGGCCAACCGGTGCCCGGAATGCCGGAAGGTCTTGGTGCCGCCTCGGACCTTTTGTCCGGCCTGCAACGTGGACATGGACGAATGGCTGGAGGTCGGTCCGGAGGGGACCATAGTGGCTTGGACCCTGGCCGACTATGAATTTTACGGCCGGCCCGTTGACCCGCCCTTCATCGGGGCTTTGATTAGGCTTGACGGCGCGGATGTTGATTTCCTGCACCTCATCGGCGGGCTTGATCTTGACGACAGGGCTGCGGTGGAAAACCGGGTCAAGAGAGGAGCCAGGGTCAGGGCCGTCTGGGCCGGAGAAAAGAAAGGTCATCTTTTGGACATCAAGTATTTTCAACCCATATAACTTGAGGCCCCGAAAAACAGGAGGTCGATCATGCTGACGAAAAACAAGAAGGGCCACCCGATTATTGAGGCCGAAGCCAGCGTTCCTTATGAGTTGGCCACCGGTCCCTCGTGGCACCGTTTCTTTGAGGGTTTTAAAAACGAAAAAATTTACGGCGTCAGATGTCCTCAATGTCAAAGAGTCCTGGTTCCGGCCCGCGCCTTCTGTCCCAGATGCTTTGTCGACACGGAAGAATGGGTCGAGGTGTCCAACGAAGGCGAAGTGGTCGGCTGGTCTTTGACCAACTATCATTTCTTCGGCATGCCCACGGAGCCGCCTTTCATTTCGGGCTTAATTCGTCTGGACGGGGCGGACAACGACTTCTATCATCTGGTCGGCGGCTTTGATCTGAAAAATCTGGAACTAGTCACCAAGACCATGAAGATCGGCACCAGGGTCAAAGCGGTCTGGAGCGAAAAAAAGAAGGGCTGTATCATGGACATCAGGTATTTCAGGCCGACAGCCTTGCCAGATTAGACCGGTTAGGAGATACGAACATGAGCTTGGAAAAAATCACCGAAGTCGGCGTGGCCGTCAAGGACCTGGAAAAGGCGACCAAACTCTTGGTCGAATGTTTGGGGGCCCAGGCCGGGGAGATCGTCACCGTGGAGAGGTACAACATGCGCTACCGCATGTGCCGGATCGGCAACGTGGACTTCGAACTGATGGAGCCGATCGGCGATCAGGGCGTCATAGCCGATTTCTTGAAGGCCAGGGGTGAAGGGCTTCATCACGTAGCCTTTGCCGTGGACGATATTGACGGCCAAGTAAAATCCTTGAAAGAAAAAAACGTAAAATTGATCGACAAAGAACCCAAAGAACTTTTTGGCGGGCGTTACGTTTTCGTGCATCCCTCGGCCTTTACCGGGGTCATGTTCGAGTTGATCGAATACCCCGAAGGGGCCGATCTGCCTTAAACGCCGTTTTAATGGTGCCCGAGGTTTAAAAGCATCGATCCACCGGGAGGAAACGGGAAATGTACTTTAACGAAGACCATAACGCCTTGAGGCATCTGGTCAAAAAGTTTGTGGACAAGGAGATCAACCCCCATGTTGATGAATGGGAGGCCGAGGGCGGGACGCCCCTTCATGGCCTGTTTAAAAAAATGGGCGACCTGGGTCTTCTGGGCATCCGCTATGATCCCAAGTACGGGGGCCAGGGCCTGGATTACTGGTTCGACGTGGTTTTTCTCGAAGAGTTGGGCCATATCACCTGTTCCGGGGTGCCCACGGCCATCGGCGTTCAGACCCACATGGCCACCCCGGCCCTCCATGACGTCGCCAGTGAATATCTCAAGGAGACCTACCTGAAGCCGGCCGTCACCGGGGACATGGTCGCGGCGGTCGGGATAACCGAGCCGGAGGCCGGGTCGGACGTGGCCTCCCTCAAGACCAGGGCCAGGCGGGACGGCGACCACTACGTGATCAACGGCTCGAAACTCTTCATCACCAACGGCTGCCAGGCCGATTATGTCACCCTCCTGGCCAGGACCGACGACAAGCCCGGGTACCATTCCTTCAGCCTGATCGTGGTCCCCACCAAGACGCCCGGATTCGTGGTCAGCAAGAAGTTGGACAAGCTGGGTCTCCGGAGCAGTGACACGGCCGAGCTTTTCTTCGATGACCTCCGGGTGCCCGTGGAAAACATGATCGGTGAGGAAGGCGAGGGCTTTATCTACCAGATGAAGCAGTTTCAGCACGAACGCTTCTTCGCCCTGCCCGTGTCCTATGTGTCCGCCCGGGACGTCATCGACCTGACCGTCGATTACATCAAGCAGCGGATCGTTTTCGGCAAGCCCCTGATCGCCAAACAGGTTCTCCGGCACCGCCTGGTGGACTGGATCACCGAGACCGAAGCTCTCAAGCAACTGACCTACCATATGGTCAGGATGAAAATGGCCGGCCTGGACGTGACCCGCGAGGTGTCCATGGGCAAATTGTGGGCCGGCCGCCTGATGCGAAAAGTCACGGATGGATGTTTGCAGATGTTCGGCGGGATGGGCTACATGAACGAAAGCCTGATCACCAGGTATTATCGGGACGCCCGCCTGCTCTCCATCGGCGGCGGGGCTGATGAAGTCATGAGCGAAATCATCGCCAGGCTCGAAGGTTTTTAAGCGATAAGTCGCAACCTAATCGATTATTGGCGGCCTGGATTCCCGCTTGCGCGGGAATGACGCTGGTAACTATTTGTCATTTATCTTAAAGTCGACACTGAATGCGCTTTTTTGACCTGACCCGAAGCTCCACCCGTCGCCCCTGCGCAAGCAGGGGTCCAGAAAAGGACCACACCGGAGACCAGGCTCCCTTTCGCGGGAACGACGGCTTGGAGATCTAGGGCGGGAAAAACAACCACCCCTCATGTAACCGGACTTTCATTTCCCGGTTGTGCCTTAAAGGACATGACGATTCCTGGGAAAGCAGTAATCAACTTCCATCGGCCAGGCTGATAGAGATGGGATGTCCTTGTTAACTGAATGGTGACGGCAAATCTTCCCTGTTTAACCCCGAAAGGAGCGAGTATGAAATATTTCGAGGATTTTCAGATCGGCGAGAGGATGACCACCAGGGCCCGGACCATCACCGAATCCGATATCGTCATGTTCGCCGCCTTTTCCGGCGACTGGTACCCCCTGCATGTGGACGTCGAGTACGCCAGGAAGAGTCCCTTCGGGGAGCGCATCGCCCACGGCATGCTGGTCCTGACCGTGGCTTCCGGTCTGCTGCCCTTATACGAGATGGCCATCGTGGCTTTCTACGGCATGGACAAGGTCCGGTTCATGGGTCCGACCAAGATCGGCGACACTTTGCACCTGGATATCGAGATCACGGAAAAATCGGACAAAGGGGATATGGGCGGCGTGGTCACCTTTAACAACCTCATCAAAAACCAACGGAACGAAGACGTGGCCCTGATGGTCATGAAGGGCTTCATCGCCAAAAAGAAGAGCGGATAAGTCGAAGGCGGCGGCGGTTTTCATCTTTCTTATTTAATAATCGTGTTTCCAGTTAAGGCCGATGCCGCCTTGGGCTTGTCCCCCGACTTCGGTTTCCACACTGATGCTGGGGCTGAGTTCGATTTCGAGGGAGACCTTGCCGCTGCCGGCTTCCAGGCTTTTTTCCGCCTGGACATAAATCTTTTCCGACAAATATTTGCCCACTTCTAAGGTGGGACTGCCCGTCTGCCCCAGCCTGACCTCCAGTTCGTCCAGGCCCAGTTGCTCGCGGGTCTGGCCAATTATATCCAAGGACGTCCCGCCGCCGCCGGAGAGTTCATTGGCCGCCTGAGCCAGACGCAGGGCCTGCAAGGGTGAAATATTGGACAGGGTTCGATTGAACAGGACCCGGGCCAGGATTTCGTCCGAAGGCAGGGGCGGGTCGGATTCCAAGGTCAGACTGGGCGAAACGGCCAGGCCGGTCAGGTTCACCTTGGCGGTGATGTCCCCGGCGGTGATTTCCCCGGTAACGTTGATCAGGGGCGAGGGCGGCCAGGAGCCGTCGAAAATCAGGGAACCCTGGGCCAAATTAAACCTTTTGCCTATGAAATCGTATTCCCCGCGGATCACCCTGACCTGACCGCGGATGATCGGCTCGGCGCTGGTCCCGGTCACCTTCAATTGACCCTGCCATTCGGAATCCAAACCCCGTCCCCGGACAAAGAGCCGGGCCGGGAATTCCACGGCGGCGTCCAGGTCCAGCCTGAAGGGACGGCCGGAAGGCTTGGGCCGTGAATCACCCGCGGATGCGACGTTGATCTCTCTGACTTCCATTTCGACCAGCTCGGGCGGCAATTTTTTGGGTATGGTCAATTCGGCCGGGTCCAGGAAGATTTCGCCCGAAAGTTCGGCCTGGGAAGCTGTTCCTTGCAGGTTAACGGTCCCCGAGGAAACGGCGTTGAAGAGATCGAGGCGGAACAAGTGGGCTTTCATCAGGTCGACCTTAACGTTAAAGGGGAAGTCATCGGCCGGGTCGAGGCGGATTGATCCCGCCGCCGAAACGAGCCCTCCGGCCCCGTCGGTGGCTTTGGCCTTGATCAGTTCCAACCGGCTGCCGTCAGCGGCTATCTCCGCCGACAAGTCCTCGAAAATGGAGCCGGAGCGGATATTTTCATAACGTCCCCCGATCATCTTGATCGAACCGGCGGTCTTGGGGGCGGACCTGGTTCCGAGGACTTCGAGATTTACTCGGGCTTCCCCGGACAGACTCTGGTCCTCCAGGGCCAAGAGCATCGGAACCAGACCCAGATTCAGCGAGGCTTTCACCCGGCCGGCCAAAGGCGCGGCCGCCGGGACGGCCAGAACAAAGGGTTTCAAGGAAAAATGGACCGGTAAAAAAATTTCCACCCGTCCGGGTTGCGGGCCGAATCCGGTCACAATAGACTCGGCCGCCAGGTTCCCCCCGGTTATGTTGATATCCGCTTCGACATCGATCGGCTTGAACCCCTTTATTTCCATCGAGCCCGGCCTGATTCCGGCCAGTTTGATCACGGCTTCCAGGTTGGGGTTTGATGGTGGTCCCGAAATGTTTATCCTTCCGGTCAGCGTTCCGGCCACTTCAACCGGACTGAAGAGGTTGGCCGGAGCAAGGGATATATTTTCGGCCATGAAATTTACAAAGGCCTTTTCCTCGGAGATCAGGCCCCGGCCTTGCAGCCGCCCGGAGGCCGTTTTTAAATGAAAACCTTCCAGCCGATAGACCCTCGGTCCTATTTCCAATGAGGCCGGCTGGGTCAGGGCAAAGGGATATCGATCGAATTTACCTTCCAGGGAAGCCAAAACCAGCCTGGTCAGGTCCGCTTCCCTGACCACGGTGGCTTCGGCCTTGACCTTGAATGGTTTGACGGCCCGGCCATCGGCTTGGGCCTGAATCATCATCCGCTCCAGGTCGCCTTGGGCCTTGATTTCGGCTTTTTGAACCAGCAGGTCTCCGGAATCGAGCCTTTCAACTTCAATGCGAACCGACCCCCGGGTCATTTTTCTCAAATCCTTGACCCCGGCTTCGAAATCGACGGCCTTGATCCGGACGTGGTTATTAAGCCGCAGGCCCTTGACCCAGCCGTTTAAAGCGGCGGCTTGAAAGCCTTGGTTCGCGGAAAGGGCCAGATCGACCTGGCCGGATCCGGCCAGGTCCGGCCCGAAAAGGCCGCTCAGGGCGCTTAAGTCGCCGCCGGTCAGGTGCATTCGACCGTCTACCAGCATGTTCCCCAGGTTCACCGCCAAATCGCCGGTCAGATTCGTTCCGGGCGCTTCCAGATGGAGGCCTTTTAGTTTCAGTTGTTCTTTGTTTAAAGACAGACCGGTTCCGGTGCTGATGGATCGGCCGGAGCGATCGGCCTTCAGGAAAACTTGGCCCTGAACGTCGCCGGGCAGGCCCTTTAGATCGACATTGATGGCCAGATCGGTCAAGTCCTGTCCGGCTGCGGATATTTTATTCAACTTCAAGTCGGCCTTGGCTGACAGGTTGTCGAACGGGCCGGAAACGGTCCCGGTCAATTTGGCCTGGTCTTCCACCTTGAACCCATATGGATCGGCCAAGGCCGTCAAGCCGGCGACCGTGGCGTCCCAGGACAATCCCAGTTGTTTCCGGCCGAGATTAATCCGGCCCCGGGCCGTTATTTGACTCTTGCCCCTGGCCGTGAATTCGGAAATTTCGATTATTTGATCCCGCAGGCCGGCCTTGGTCGAGAAAGACAGGTCTCGGCCGAGCAGAAGAAGGACTTCCTCGGGCAGTCCGGCCGTTTTTATAATGCGGCCTTTTATATCGCCGGCCAGTTCCGGTCGAGACAGCTCGCCTTGCCATTTCGCCTCGAAGGCGGCCTGTCCGCTGATCGGCAGGCCATGGAAGGCCTTTAACTCGCCCAAGTCCCGGATTTCGATCTCCGTCGCGGCCTCCAGGTCCAAACCGGACAATGCCAGTCGTCCCCGGGCCTTCATCCGAACCGGGCCGCCGATTATATCCAGTCGTTCAATCGTGATCGTCTCCATTTTTTCGGCGGCCGCCTGGAAATCGATCCGGAGGGTTTCGGGCTGAAACCCCTTGACCGGGAGTTTCAGCTCGGAAATGGTCAAGGCCCCCTCGGCCCCCAGACCCTGGAAACCTTCCGACAATGGGGACGTTGGGGAACAGGTAATGGCCAGTTTGACCGGACCGGCCGAGAAATCCCTGTAGGCGAAGGTCTCCGGATTAATCTCCAACTCCAGGACCGGTTTCTCCAATGTTCCGGAAAACCGGCCTTGAATCGGATTTTCCCGGCCGACTTCCAGCCCGGTCATCTTGGTCAAGGCCGAAAGGTCCAAGGCGTCCAGGGTAAACGATCCGTCCAAGACGCTCCGGGTCAAATCGAGGTTCCCTTCAACCCGGAGACGGACCTTGGGGGTGACGATCTCGGCCCGGTCCAAGGCCAGGATATTTCCCGCGGCCAGTCCGGCCGCCAAGTCAAAATCGGCCTTGCGGCCCAAATGGGCCGCGGCTTGGTCGGGCCAGAGGACTTCCTTTATTTCCAATTGGCCTTGAATCTCGACCCGCGGTTCGGGTGAAACAGCCAGAACTAGACTCGTCTTAATCGACCCCTGCCCTTGAATATCGGCCCATAATTCCCCCGGCCAGCCGCTCAGCGGTCCGGCTCCTTTCAAGGAAGCCTTGATGGCGGCCGGCCGAGGCAGTTTAAGGAGGCCGCCCAACAATCCGCCGGGGGATTCCTCCAGTTCGGCCCCGATCTCTAGAGCCGACGGTTCCCCGTTCAGAGCGGCTTTAAGAATCAAGTGGTCGGGCGGACCGTCCAGCCGGCGGAGGTTCAGGTTGATTAGAGCCGTTTTTCCACTGGAAGAATAACGCCCCGTCAGGGAGAACTCCCTGGTCTCCATCAGGAGCGGCCGGGATACTTTGATTCGGCCCACCGCCAGTTCATCGACTTTTAGACTCGGCAGCCGGAGTTGGTCCAGAGAAAAGGGGACTTTCTCTTTCGGCCCCTCACCGGCGGGGAAGCGAAACAAAAAAACGGTTCCGGCCAAGACTTTGGGAAAATCCATATGTCCGAACCAAAGCTCCCCAAAGCGCCAGACCATTTCAATGTTTTCAACTTGAAGCCAGACTCCCTGGGCATCGGACAGGGTCAAGCGATCCAGGCGGAGGTTCCAGGGAGGTCTGCCGCTCAGCCCTTCCATTTGGAACCCAAAATTCGGCGTGGAGAGGTTCCGGGAGACCACCGCGGCCACCCATCTCCGGCCGATATCGGTCTGAAGCAGGGCCAGGGCTGCGCTCATGATGATCATCACCAGGGCCAAGAGGGCGCCGAGCAGAACGGCCAGACGCCGGCTCCAGGTTTTCAGCTTGGTGTTTACTGGCATTTTAAAAGGCCTGGCCCAGGCTGAAGTAGAACTGGTAGCCGCTGTCGATGCCTTCGCGTTTGTCCAGGGGAAAGGCCAGGTCCAGGCGGAGCGGGCCGATCGGGGTGTAATAGCGCAACCCCAGACCGGCGCCCCAAAATAGATTTTCTTCTAGCTCCGTGGCCGAAGCATAAGCCCGGCCGCCGTCAATAAAAGCGGCCAGGCCCAAAGTGTCCGTGACCTTGGCCCGAAGTTCACCGGATAACTCCACCAGGGCCAGACCGCCCAGCGGTTCGTCCCCCTGCATCTCTCCGGCGGTCTGGTACGAATAACCCCGCACCGATCCACCGCCGCCGGCATAGAAGAGTTCGTCGGCCGGGACCTGGTCCCGGCCGGCCCCGTCGATCAGGCCCAAGGCGGCCCGGCCGGCCAGAATCAGCCTTTTTTTCGAGAGCAATTCGAGATAATGATTATATGAGGCCCGAACCTTGATGAAGCCGGTGCTCTTCTGGCGGAAATCCGTGAAGGGGGCCAGCTCCAGATTCAATCTGCCCCCGCGGGAGGGGTCCAGCAGGTCATCGCTGGAATCGCGATTAAGGAAAACAGGCGCGGAAAAAAGACCGAAACTTTCTTCTTGCAGCAATTTTTCGACCGTGGTCAGACGGTATCGCACCCCGAAACCTACGCTGGTCATCGCCGTCAATCGGCGATCGATAGCCGCCGATCCTTCTGCGCCTTCGCTGGTAAAGGCATCGCTGCGCTCCCCATAGATCAAAGCCTTTAGCCTCAATGACTGTTTTTCCGATAAAAAACCCGGTTTAAGAAAGCCTGCTTCCAGGGATTGTTTGATTTCGCTCCATTTCAAAGCCGCGTCCATCTTTTCGCCCGCGCCGAAAGCATTGCGGTGCTCCCATTCCACCTTGGCCTCCGGTCCGAGGTCCGACTGGTAGCCGACACCGGTTCGGATCGTCCGATGATGGCGTTTTTTTAGATTGATGATTATGGGCAGACGTCCCCGGCCGTCAGCTTGACCCCTGACCACATCCACTACCGAGAACAGGCCGGTGTTGATCAACTTGATCCTGGCCTCGGTCAGCAGCGAGGCTTTGAATTCATCCCCCGCCTTCCAGGGCAGTTGTCGGATCACATATTCTTCGTCGACCGAATCAGCCCCCTGGACTTGAGCCTCGCCAAAGGCGGCCTTAGGCCCCAGGTTGACCCGCAAAGTTACCAGGACGGTATCGGCGGCATGATCGGCCACGATTTCCCGGTCCTTGATCTTGGGAAATGGAAAGCCTTCCTGGCCCAGCCTGGTCAGGAGCCTTTCCTGGGCTCTGACCACGTCCTTGGCCCTGAATTGCTGGCCCAAGGCCAGACCCAGTTCGATCGGTTCGGGCAAGGAGACCTCCCGGGTAGGCGGGCTGGATTCGATGGCCACCCGTGAAATTAAAAAGGGCGGGCCGAGAGTCACCTTGAAGGTCACCGACACCGGCTTGGTCTCGGCTTCGATCCGGGGCTGGACTTCGGCCTTGAAGTAGCCTTCGGAACGCATCACCCGGAGAAATTGGGGCGTGTCCCGGTCCACCCGGCGTTTGAGCAGTTGTAGCGAGGCCGGCGGGCGGTTTTGCCAGCCGAAGGTATCCGAAACCGATATGAGAAGCTGCTTGAGTCCGCCTTCCGGCACGCCTTCCAGGGAGGCCGTGTAATCCAGGGTCGGACCTGGTTTTTCCTCCGCCCAGGCCGGGTAAAGGAAGACAAGTCCCATGAGGGCCGACCAGATTACCGCGCCCCATGGACTAAGCCCTAAATATTTCATGAACTTGATTCCGGTGATCATGGCCCTCGACCGGGAAAAATCAATTGATTGTTTGATTATAAGGGGTGCGGCGAGTCTTTGCCAAGGCCGCTTTTCTACTTAGCGGGTTTTGGCCGAGATTAAACAGGAAGGGGTATTGAAAGTGAAATCCATTGGAGTCGAGAACGGCTGGCCCCGCTCCCGGCAGTAGAGTAAACTGGGTAGAGCGAAGCGAAACGCGACCATGGCTGGTTCCCAAGCCGGAGTTTGGGAACCAGGTCTTGGAAGCTCCAGCTTCCACCAATCCCGCCTGGGAATCTATTCCCCGGCCCTATCAATATCAGATGTAAGGCAGAGGCCAGATTTTCCAGTAACTGCTGATTTTACGCCAAATGCCGGCCAGGCCGGCCGGTTCGATCAGGATGAACAGAACGATCAGGCAGCCGTGGGCCACCAGGCGCATGGGGGCCATGAGGACCGTCAGTTCCGGGTTGTTGAACAGGGAAGCGATGAATCTGACGATATTTTGGAGAATTTCCGGAACGAGGACGATGAAGATCGCCCCGAAGATCGACCCGATGACCGAGCCCATGCCTCCGACGATGACCATGGCCAGGTATTCGATGGAGACCATGAAATGGAAAAAATCCGGGAAGACGTTGCGCATGTGGATGACAAACAGAGACCCGGCTATCCCGGCATAGAAGGAGCTGACCAGGAAGGCCAGCAGTTTGTAATTGAAGACCGGGACCCCGATGGCTTCGGCCGAAATATCGTTGTCACGGACGGCCATCAGACATCGGCCGTACTTAGAGCGCATCAGGTTTTTGGCCCCCCAGAGAAGCACGAACAACAAAATCAAACAGATATAATAAAAGGAAAGTCTGGAAGTCAGAGATATTCCTAAAAGGCTGGGCGCCTCGACCACTCGGCCCTGAGGCCCGCCGCTGAAGGATTCCCAGTGGAAATAGGTATAGTCGGCGATGAATTGAAAGGCGATGGTGGCGATGCCTAAATAGATGCCTTTGATCCTCAAGGAGGGAATGCCGATGATCAGGCCGATTCCGGCGGCCGTCAAGCCTGAAGCCGGTATGGCCAGCCAGAAAGGCCAGCCCAGCACCATGGCCAGGTAAGAATAAGTGTACCCGCCCACGCCTAAAAAGGCCGCATGGCCCAAGGATATCTGACCGGTGTAGCCCAATAGAATGTTCAAACCGTGGCAGCCGATAATAGCGATGAACACCAGGGTCAAAAAGAAGATGTGATATTCACCGAGGAACGGCGGCACGAACAGGAGAAGCAAGATCATTATGACGAACCAGCTTCTTTGAAACCGGGTCCGGAAAATGGCTTCGTCCGCCAAGTAACTTTCCTTGATGAAAGGGGCGAAGAAAGAACTGTAAGTGTCGGAAATGGACTGTTTCATGATTTTCTCATGTCCTCGAGATGCACCTCGGTGGTCAGTCTGGAGGCCCGTCCATCCATGTACTTTATTTGGATGTCAAAATGGAAGGAATCCTCATCGGTGAAAAGGCTTTCAATCAAGGAACCGTAGCGTTCATTGATCACCCCTCTCCGCACCTTGCGCGTCCTGGTCAGTTCCTCGTCGTCCGGATGAAGCTCTTTGGGCAGAAGGACGAACCGTTGAATCCGCATGTGTTCCGGCAGACGCTTGTTGACCTTTTCGACTTCCGCCCGAATCAGGCCGTAAATTTTAGGATTTTGGGAAAGATCGGTGAAGGTGGTGTAAGCTATGTTGCGATTCCTGGCCCAGTTGCCCGCGTTTTCCATGTCTATGCTGATCAGGGTTACGATAAAATCCCTTTTATCTCCGATGACCACGGCGTCCCTGATGAACGGGCTGAACTTAAGACGGTTTTCCAGGTCTTGCGGGGCGAACCTGGTGCCGTCGTTGAGAAACATCAGGTCTTTCTGCCGGTCCAGCACGACCAGGTGGCCGGCTTTGTCCCAGTACCCGGCATCACCGGTTTTCAGCCAGCCGTCGACCATCGTGTCGGCGGTTTCGGTCGGGTTTTTATAATAACCCTCCATGTTTCCTTCGCCACGGATCCAGATCATGCCCTTTTCGTCGATCTTGATTTCCACCCCGGGCAGGGGAATGCCCACGGTTTCCGGCCGGATATCATCTTGGTGGTGAACCGTGGCAAAGGCGCAGCATTCGGTCATGCCGTAGCCCTGGATCAGGTTGATCCCCAAGGCGGTGAAAAAAGTGAAAACCTCCCGGCCCATGGCCGCCCCGCCGGTAAAGGCCGTCCGGATGCGGGCCAGACCCACCCGCTGTCTCAGGCCCCGGATGGTGGTGAAAAAAAGAAGCCGATGCAAAAAGTTCTTGAAAAAGGGCAGACGGCCGTTTTTCCCCTCCAGCATAAGTTCGGCCTTTTCCAAACCAAGCCTCAAGGCCAAATTGTAAATCTTTTTCTTGAGAAAAGGCGCGTCTTCCATCCGGGCCATGATGGTCGAACAAATGTCTTCCCACATCCGGGCCGACATGCCGATGAAGGTGCATTGGAGCTGGTTCATGTCCCGCCTGACGGCCAGCGGGTCGCTGCTTTCCGGGAAGCTGTAATGTATGCCCGAGTGGACAAAGCGCATGGTGGTGAATTGCTCTCCGATCCAGGGCAAAGGCAGAAACGAATAGACTTCGTCGTCGGGATAGCTGGGAAAAACCTTCTCCCAGGCCTCCCCCTCGAACTCGAAATTGGCGTGGGAGAGCTGGGCCAGTTTGGGCAAAGCCGTGGTTCCGGAAGTGGGCAGCATGACCACGACTTCATCGGGCGAAGCCGTCCGCAGGAAATCCCTTTCAAATCGCTCCCGGTCCTTCTCCATAACCTTCCGCCCCAAGGCGATCACCTGCTCGAAACTCATGACATAAGGATATCTCTCCAGGTAATCGCTCATGCCTCGGAGGTCCCAGACGATGACCTTGCGCACTTGATCGGAAATGCGGTCCCAAATGGAGATGAATTTGTCGGCCTGTTCCTGGTCGCCGGCCACGGCGAACCTGGCCTCGCTGGCCGTGACCATATAGGCCACTTCCTCATTGAGCATGTCCTGATAAATGCCCACGCAGACGCCCCTGGCCCCGATGGCCCCGAATTCGGCGATAACCCACTCCACGCTGTTGTCGCCGATGATGCAGACCTTGTCTTGAGGCTCGAGGCCCAGTTCGGCCAATCCCAAGGCAAAGTGTCGAATATTATCGTAAAATCCTCCCCAGGTCATCGGCTCCCAGATACCGTATCTCTTCTGCCTGACGGCCAGCTTATTCGGGTGTCTTTGGGCTTGATCCCAAATCCTGGAAATCACGGTGCTCATTGGTGGTCGTCCTCTTCATAACCCAAATAAGCTTCAATCACGTCCGCGTTTTTCTGGACTTCCTCCGGCGTACCCACGGCGATCCTCTCCCCGAAATTCAACACGCAGATGCGGTCGGACAGATTCATGACCGTGCTCAAGTCGTGCTCGATCCAGATAATGGTCGTCTTGAGGTCACGGTGAATATCCAGGAAAAAGCTGGCCATGTCTTCCTTTTCCTCGATGTTCATTCCGGCCATGGGTTCGTCCAGGAGCAGAACCTTGGGTGTCATGGCCAAGGCCCTGGCCAGGTCCACCCGCTTTTGCAGTCCATGGGGCAGAGACGCGACCGGCTGTTCCCGCACATGGTTCAGGTCCAAAAAATCGATGACCATCTCCTCGAGTTCCCGGCGATGCTTGAGTTCCTCCCGGACCGACTTGCCGAAATGGAAAAAGGCCCCTAAAAAATTGGCCTTGATGTCCATGACCCGGCCCAGCTTGATGTTGTCCAGAACGGACATGCCCTTGAAAAGTTCCACGTGCTGGAAAGTCCGCCCCATCCTGAGTCGGGCCCTTTGATAAGCTTTCATCCTGGTGATGTCTTGGCCCCTGAACAATATCCGGCCCGAAGTTGGATGGTACAATCCGTTAATGCAGTTGATCAGGCTGGTTTTGCCCGCGCCGTTGGGGCCGATGATGGCCAGAATTTCCCCGGAATAAACGTCCAAATGAACTTGGTTGAGGGCCGTTATCCCGCCGAAATGCAGAGAAACATTGACGGCCGAGAGGATCGGCTCGCCGCTCACCCCAGCCATCTTTTCCTCCGTTTGTACCTCTTGGACTGCCGATAATCCTTTTTTTGGCCCTGTCCCCCTGTCCCCAGGTAGAAATCCTTGATGTCTTCGTTATTCTCCAGCTCGGCCGCCGTCCCTTCAAAGACGATCCGTCCGTTTTCCATGACATAGCCCCGGTGGGAGACCCTCATGGCCGCCGCCGCGTTCTGTTCGATCAGGAACATGGATATTTTGTCTTCTATATTGATTTTTTTGATGATTTTAAACATCTCCCGAACCAGGATCGGGGCCAGGCCCAAAGAGGGTTCATCCAGAAGAAATATCTTCGGCCTGGTCATTAAGGCGTTGGCCAGGGAGAGCATCTGCTGTTCCCCCCCGGACATGTAACCGGCCTTGCCCTCCAAGCGATTTTTCAAGGCCGGAAAGAGAAGAAAGACCCGGTCTAAATCCTTCTGGACTTTCTTGTCCCGCCGGGAAGAGGCCGCGCATTTGAGGTTTTCCATGACGTCAAGTTGGGGGAAGATGGTTCGGTCTTCCACGATGTAAACTATGCCGAATTTCCTGGTCAGGACGACCGGATTGACGTTGGTGACGTCCTGCCCGTCAATCTTGATCAAACCCTCTAGAATGTCCCCGTCAAAAATTTGCAGAATGCCGGAGATGGTCCTCAGGAGCGTCGTTTTGCCGGCCCCGTTGGCCCCTAAAAGGGTGGTGATCTGGCCGTCGAAAAGTTTGGCCGAAACCCCGTGGAGGACGGAGATCACGTCATGGTAAACTACTCGAAGGCTTTCTATTTCTATCAAAACTTAGACCCTTTCAATCAGCTCTTTCCCAAAGAGGCCGTAAGGTCTGATAAAGAGAATGATCAGGAGGACGATGTAGGGCGAGACCGCTTTGAAGCCGGGTAGATTGATCCACATTTCCAAGTAAAATGTGGTGAAGGCTTCGACCAAACCAATAAGGATTCCTCCTAAAATAGCGCCCGGAATACTGTCCAGACCCCCGACCAGAACCACGGGAATGGCCGCCAGGCCGACCATGCCCATATCGTAAGAAACCGCGCTGCCGTTGGCTACGACCAGGCCGCCCAAGGCCGTGGTCATCCCGGCGATGGCCCAAGTGATCATCAGGATTCTTCTGGCGTGGATGCCCAAAACCAGGGCCTTGACCTGACTGTCGGCCGTGGCCCGCATCAGGATGCCCATGGTGGCGTATTTGTAAAAGATCATAAGAATGGCCAAGGCCAGAACCGCGATGATGGCGTTCCATATTTGGGTGGAAATGAAAAGACCGCCCCAAAACTCAAAGGTCAGATCGGGCAGGCCCATGTCGATCGGTTCGGGATTGGTCCCGAAAAATATCTGGAGACAGCCGATGAGTATGCTGGATAAGCCGACCGTCACCAGGGTGATGGACAGGGGCGGCCGGCCGAGCAGCTGGTCGATGATGACCTTTTCCACTATGGAGGCGAATACGGCGCAGGTGATCAGCATGGCCGGAATGATCCCCCAGAGGGGCAGACCCAGGGCGTGGTAGGCAAAGAAAAAAACGGCCCCGATGGTGCAGAACTCGCCCACCGCGAAGTTGAAGACCTCCGACGATTTGTAAATCAAGACCAGGCTGACCGAGATCAGGGCGTAGATCAAACCCTGAATGACTCCGGAGCCGAAAACCTGAAAAAGATATTCCATATCAGTCCCAGTCGTTTATGTTGGAAAATGATTGAGGTTGGCTAAAAATTGGCTCTTCCCTTCGGCCAAAATGTTCCTTTCCTTCACCCTGATCGAGAATAGGGATAAAGTTGAATTGTTAACTAAAAGGCTTAGTTATCAACTTGAGATTGTTACAATGTCCCCCAGTTTAAATTAGCCCGATCAGCTTGTCAAGAAAAAAACAAATTGACGTTCAATATTTGAATTGTTTTGAATCTATTTTTACCAAAGGCCGATTCAAGCATAATAGGCGGTAAACCCGCCCTTCACTTGAGATAGGTGTTAATATCCACCCAATCCACCAAGGGAACCAGGGTTTTCTTGTTCCAGTCGGTCCGCAGCATCCTGGCTCGGGAGAACTTATGGGTGGAATAGTCCAAGGTCCTGCCGCCGTACATTCCTAACATGTCATAATTTTTTATATTTTCCAACGCATCCCGGCAATGGTCCCTGGTCAGGGGCTTGCCTTCGGCCGATACTTGACGGGCGGACTCGGCGGCCAGGGAGGCCATCATCCAACTTTGCATATACATGGTCCAGGCCCTTACGTTCCTCCCCTTTTCTTGAACTGTTTTTAAGACTAATTTAACGAAGTTATTGCTTGTTTCCGTTTCAACCGGATATCCGTGGACCACATAGTGGTCGTAGGCTTCCTTACAAATGTCGAAATACAAATTGGCCGCGGTCCAATGAACGCCATAAATAGGCAATTGAGGGATATATTTCTTGGCTTCGGCAAAGTAGCGGGCCCCGACTTGAAAGGAATAATTCTGAAACAGCACGTATTCTACATTTTCTTTGCGGAACTTGAGAAAACCCGGGGCAAAGGTCTGCGAAGTCGGAGAAAAGGGCTCCATCATCACAATTTCCACATCAAATTTCTTGGCGTAGTGCTTGACCGCTTCCATCGGGTCTCGACCGGAGGAATTATCAATGAAATGGAAAGCCGCCCTCGGTGGCGTGTCTTTGGGGTGATGCTCCTTGATATATTTTATAACCATGCCCCACTGCTCGCCCCAGCCGGGACCGGTGGAAAAGAAATACGGACATTTCTTTCGGACTTGATCATCGAAGATGACGGCTGACATGGTTCCGGCCAGGACCGGTATCCTTTCTTCTTCATTGATCTGTTTTTCCATGGCTTTGAGGGCGAATGAATTGTATTGGCAATAAAAGAGCAGCTCGTCTTTCGGCTCGGTTTGAACGTATTTATTAAAGATGCCCAAGGTGGTGGGGACGTCAACCCGGCCGTCTTCAACTATGGCCACGAAAGGCCGTCCGCCGATTCCGCCGGTCTGGTTGATATAATCGGCTGCGTCCATAAAGCCCCAAGCCGTCTCCGGAACCGCCCCCGCCGCGCCGCTCAGGACCATGGCCCCCAGCATTTTGACTGGTTTTTGGTCCGAAGCCTCCAGACCCGCGGCGGACAAAAAAATGAGTAAGGCCGGGACAATCATACCGGCAATAATAATCCTTTTCATTTTGATTTCCCTCCTCTCGCTGGTTAAGACATGGCTTTTAGTGGCAAAAAAAGCATTCTCTCCAAGCTGATCGGGAAAATAAAAGGTTTACCTCCGGCTGTTTGATCAGGTCAGGCAGCGTATTAATTAATCGTATTGGTCGTTCAACTATTTCAATTAATTACATGTATGCTTCATTATTTTTAAAGTCGGCCGGGACGCGCCGGGGACAAAGGTTGGACATGTATGCCAGGCAAAGCCTGATGCGGGGCCGATTCACCCCGCATCAGGACCAAATTTGAATCTATCTACTTTAAATAGTCATAAACGTTGACCCAGTCCGAGACCGGGACCAGGGTCTTTTTGCTCCAATCGGCCTGGACAAATCTGGCCCGGGACCATTTATGGGTGGTGTACTCGAGCTCCTGGCCGCCGTACATGCCCATCATGTCGTAGCCCTTGATGTTTTCAATCCGGTCCCGAAGCGTCTCCCTGGTCACCGGCTTGCCCTCGGCGATCAACTGGCGGGCGGCCACGGCCGGGATCAGGCCCATCTGCCAGCTCTGCATGTAAAACTGCCAGAGACGGATGTCCCGGCCCTTTTCCTTGGCGAAAGTAGTGACCAGCTTGACGAACTTATTGTCGGTTTCGGTTTCGATCGGGAAGGGACTGACGATGGTGTGGCCGTCATAGGCCTCTTTGGCCAGGTCGAAATAGAGCAGCCCGGCGTTCCAGTGGATGCCGAAGGAGGGAATGTCCGGGATATATTTCTTGGCTTCCGGATACCATCGGGCCGCGACTTTGGCCGACCAGTTCCAGAAGAGGACGTATTCGACTTTTTCCTTTTTGAATTTAAGGAAGCTGGGAGCAAAGCTCTGGGCGGTCGGGGCGAAAGGCTCCCACATGACGATCTCCACGCCATATTTTTCGGCATAACGTTTGATATATTCCCAGGGGTCCCGGCCGGTGGAATTATCGTAGTAATGGAAGGCCACCCGAGGCGGGGTCTTCTTTTTGTGATTCATTTTTATATATTTAAGAACCATGGCCCATTGTTCGCCGTAACCGGGTCCGCTGGCGAAGAAATAAGGCGAGGTTTCTCTGACTTTTTCATCGAAGATAATGGCGGACATGGAGCCGGCCATGACCGGAATCTTGACCTCCTTGTTGACTCTTTCCTGCAGGGCCTTCAAGGCCGGTGTGTTGTACTGGCAGTAATAGAGCAGCTCGTCGGCCGGTTCCGAATCCACATACTTGTTAAAAATGCCCAGGGTGGCCGGCACGTCGTAGCGCCCGTCCTCAATGATGGCCACGTACTCCCGGCCGCCTATGCCGCCGGTCTTGTTGATGTATTCAGCCGCATCCAGAACGCCCAGCCCCGTCTCCGGGATGGCCCCGACCACGCCGCTTAAAATCATCGCCCCGACTGTTTTAAACGGCTTTTTGTCCTGAGCCCAACCTGGTGAAACTATTAAGATCGACAAAAAAACCCCGGCTATGATCCACGCGACATACCTCTTGCTTTTCATGCGGTCCTCCTTGGATTTTTTTCGGAAATTTGTTTGGTTTTAAGGTTTAGACTGGGTTTGTTTGATTTACCTATCCCTGAAATTTAATTACGACTTAAATTTGACAAATTACGAAACTTATGGTCGGGGGCGATTAGGGTGTAGAGTTGGTCGCCAAACAGCCTTCTATAAAATGAATCAAGGTCGGTCTGGATTTAATATCACGTTACTGGTTTTCACCTGATGAAAAATTCATGTTCCTGAAAATATTATAATATTTAGTGGCCACGAAAAAATTGACGCCCTTGCCCGCCAAGGTATGGCATCGGGTCCCCTGCTTGAAGGAGAATCAGCGGAGAGGATTTTGGCCTCTCCGCTTCAAGACTTATCGGAAAATTATTTTATATAATCGTAAACGTCGACCCAATCGGAAATGGGGACCAAGGTCTTTACACTCCAATCGGCCCGGACGAACCTGGCTCTAGAATATTTATGGCTGGTGAAATCGAGCTCCTGGCCGCCATACATGCCCATCATGTCGTAACCTTTGATGTTTTCTATCTGGTCCCGAAGGGTATCCCTGGTCACCGGCTTGCCCTCGGCTATCAACTGCCGACCGGCCACGGCCGGGATCAGACCCATCTGCCAGCTTTGCATGTAGACCTGCCAAAGACGAATGTCCCGGCCCTTTTCCTTGGCGAAATCAGTGACCAGCTTGACGAACTTATTGTCGGTTTCGGTTTCAATCGGGAAGGGGCTGACGATGGTGTGGCCGTCGTACGCTTCTTTGGCCAGATCGAAATAGAGCAGACCGGCGTTCCAATGGATGCCGAAGGAGGGAATCTCCGGGATGTATTTCTTGGCTTCCGGAAACCATCGGGCCGCGGTCTTGGCCGACCAGTTCCAAAACAAGACATATTCGATTTTTTCTTTCTTAAATTTGAGGAAACTGGGGGCGAAAGTCTGGGCCGTCGGGGCGAAAGGCTCCCACATGGCTATTTCCACGCCGTACTTCTCGGCGTAACGCTTAATATACTCCATGGGGTCCCGGCCGGTCGAGTTGTCATAATAATGGAAGGCGCACCGAGGCGGGGTCTTCTTTTTGTGGTTCATTTTGATGTACTTGAGGACCATGGCCCACTGCTCGCCGTAACCTGGTCCGCTGGCGAAGAAATAAGGTGAGGTTTCTTTGATCTTCTCATCGAAGATAAGAGCGGACATGGAGCCGGCCATGACCGGAATCTTAACCTCCTTATTGACTCTTTCCTGCAGGGCCTTCAAGGCCGGCGTGTTGTACTGGCAGTAATAGAGAAGCTCGTCGGCCGGCTCCGAATCCACGTATTTATTGAAGATGCCCAAGGTGGCCGGCACGTCGTAGCGGCCGTCTTCAATGATGGCCACGTACTCCCGCCCGCCTATACGGCCGGTCTTGTTGATGTATTCGGCCGCATCCAGGACGCCCAGACCCGTTTCCGTCAAGGCCCCGGCCACGCCGCTTAAAGGCATGCTCCCGACTGTTTTAAACGGTTTTTTGTCCTGGGCCCCGGCCGGAGAGACTTGGGCGGCCAGCAAAAAGGCCAAAAAAAGAATACCCCCTACCCACGCCATTTTTTTCACGGTTTCTCCTCCTGCGGTGTTTTGTTGGATTTTTAACAAATTTAGACTTTTTTGAAGACTAAATCAACCGGGCGCCCTTGTCAAGAAAAAACTATAAAGTTATTCGGGTATGCCGACTAAATGAATATTTTTATTGACATGGAATAAAGCCTTTGATAATCTTACCTTGGTCTTTCCATTTAATTGTTGGTTTTTGCTAATAAAAATTTCCAAATAATTTCTGTGAACGCTTGGCTGGCCTTTAGTAGAAAATCCCAAACCAAAAATTGAAGGGTTCTCTTTTCGAAAGTCAGGCCCACGAAGCAATTTCCGGGGAAAATACCTTGAAGGAGCAGGTTTATGAGGAACTATGAAACCATCAAATTCGAACAATCCGGCGAAATCGTCACGGTGACCCTCAACCGGCCGAAATTGAACCTTTTCAACGGCCGGATGCTGGAAGAGCTTCTCGAAGTCTGGCATTCCCTGCGTAATAACCTTTCGGCCCGTTTTGTCATCCTGACCGGACAGGGCGAGCACTTTACCGGGGGCGCCGATTTGAATGAATTTACTCAGAAAGATTTCACCCCTCAGGACGCCCGCCAGCAGCAGCTCAACGGCCACGAAATGATGCGCAGCCTGGAGAGTCTGGAGCAGGTCACGGTCTGCGCCATGCGCGGAATCGTCTGCGGGGCCGGCATGGCCGTGGCCCAAGCCTGCGACTTCCGGATTATGACCGAAGACAGTTATTATATCGTCCCGGAGACCAACATCGGCACTTATTACACCTGGGGCTGCACGCCCAGGCTGGTCAGGCTGGTCGGGGCCTCCAAGGCCATGGAAATCGTCATGGCCTGCGACCCCGTCCCGGCCCGGGAGGCTTATCGGCTTAATCTGGCCAACAAGGTCGTGCCCAACGAGGCCTTGATGGAAGCCACCCATGAATTCGTCGCCAAAATTGCTTCCCGGAGCCCCACCTGCGTCCGGATCACCAAGAAGATCGCCCTGGGGGCTTCCATGCAGGGTTTTGGCAACATGTTCATTTGCGAGCCCGAGCTGATGCAGGGCGTGGTCTATACCGGCGAAACCCATGAAGGGATGAGGGCTTTCATGGAAAAAAGAAAACCGGACTTCAAGGGACAGACCCGTTGACGATTATGATGTAATCATCCTGGATTATGGGGCGCCCGGAAAGTAGTCCAGGATAAAACCCCTTATATAAGTAATCATGAATAATATGAGGCGAAATATAGGGGACGCCTGATCGTGACGGAAGGAGAGAGGGGGCGATTCGTCCTGATTCCAACCAGTCTCTCAAGATTGATTTCCAGGGAGCAAGGTTTTTATCAAGCGCCGGTTTCCCGTGGCGACGACCTTGACGAACGGGTCGGGATTATCGGCGTGACCGGAGATTCCCTCGAGGTCGATCTATTTCCCTCGCATGATTACCTGAGTATTCAAGGCGGGCGAGCCTTTATCCCGACCGATAAGTATCTCCACCGATTTTTAGGCCTCAAATATCCGGGCGGGGGCGAATACCAGCCGCCCCCTGGGTGGCCTGATATTGGCAAGGGAAAAGCAAAAAGGGTCGACATCCGGGACCCGAGTCAAGAAAAACTGAAAGATGAAGCCTCATGAGGTCGGAAGTGTCCATTTAGTCATTCTTTAACCACTCCCAGCCTGATGGCCGGAGCTGCAAATTACGGAAGGGACGGGGAACATGGCAAAGACGAAGGGAAGATCAGGTCGATTGTGCAAATTGTTTCTGGTTGCCTTGACGATGTTGCTAATGGTGACGCCCACTTGTCTGGTTGCGGCCGAAAAGACCGTCAAAGTCGGCATCATCGGCCCGATGAAGTTTATTTACGGCCAGCAAACCTGGTGGGGGGCCACCATCGCCGCCGAGGAGATAAACGCGGCCGGCGGAATCAAGTTAAAAGGAATGCCTTGCCGGATAGAGCTGGTCCAGACCGACGATAATTGTTTGCAGAGCGTGGTGGACGCGGCTAGCGCCATGGAGCGCCTTATCACCGTGGATAAGGTCGACTTTGTCATCGGCGGGGTCAGGTCCGAAGCGGTCATGGCCCAGCAGGAGATCATGGCCGATCATAAAAAAATCTATATGAGTTCGGGCGTGGGTTCTCCCGAGGTGACGGCCCGGGTGGCCAAAAACTATGATCGATACAAATATTTCTTTCGTTCCGGCTTCAGCGGCCGCTGGACCTCCCATTTGGGCTTGATCAACGTCGAGATGGCCGGAAGAAAACTCAGGGAAAAATTGGGCGTCGAAAAGCCCCGGGTGGCGGTGTTCGCCGAAAAGATTCTGGTCTGGGAACCCCTGATCAAGGCCGTTCCCGGTATTCTTGAAAAAATGGGCATGGAATACGCCGGGGTCTGGCAGCCTTCGGCCATGGCCACGGACGTCAGGGCCGAGTTGGAGGCCATTGAGAGCGCCGACGTGCACATTATTTACCAGATGTTTTCGGGTCCGGTGGGCATCGCGGCCAGCCGCCAGTGGGGCGAGTTGAAAATCCCGGCGGTCCCGGCCGGTATCAATGTCGAAGCCGGCCGGTGGAAGCATTGGGCGGACACCAAGGGGCTTTGCGAGTATCAAGTGTTCGGCAGCCCCTACCCGCCGGTGGCCATCACGGAAAAGACCCTGCCCTTCGTCAACAAATTCTTCAATAAATACAACGATATGCCCATGTGGGTCGCCCAATCCTATGACGCTCTTTACTTGCTGAAAGAAGCTATTGAACGGGTCGATGCCTTGGACAGCGACAAGGTGGTGGAGGGTCTGGAAAAGACCGATTACACGGGAGCTCAGGGGCGAATGGTCTTCACCCCGGTCGGCGACCCGTTTCCCCACGAGTTTTTGTGGCGGCCTGATTATCTGACCTGGGCCGCCGCCCAATGGCAGGAAGGCAAATGGACGGTGGTTTGGCCGGACGGCAATGCGGCCATGGGCGACAAAAGATTTATCGGCATTAAATATCAGGGCACGGGCGAATACAAACTGCCCCCCTGGGTGATCGACTATTGGCAAAAGAAAAACAAGTAGGATTAACGGCCGTCATCAAAGTCGGGACAACCGGAAAGCTGCAACCCCATGAATTCGTGAGTGTCAAGCTGATCATTTTTTTAACGTAACCCGGGAACCACTCTCAGCCTGGAGGTCACGCCTATAACCACATTACAGGAGGTTAGGGGAACATGGAAAAGCCGAGGGTAAACTTGCATGGTTTTTTTAAATCGCTTCTGTTGGCCTTGACGGTCCTTCTGCTGGCTACGCCCACTTCCCTGAGCGCGGCTGAAAAGAACATCAAAATCGGCATTATGGGGCCGATGAAATTGATTTACGGCCAGCAGATATTGTGGGGCACGACCATGGCCGCCGAGGAGATCAACGCCGCCGGCGGGATTAACGTGAACGGGGTCCGGCACAACATCGAGCTGGTGGAGGCGGATGACAACTGTTTCCTCAGCGTGGTCGACGCGGTCAACGCCATGGAGCGGCTGGTGACCGTGGAGAAAGTGGCTTTGGTGATCGGCGGCATAAGATCGGAATCCATTCTGGCCCAACAGGAGGTGATGGCCGACAACAAGGTCGTCTTCTTGACCTCGGCGGGCGGTTCGCCCGAACTGACCACCAGGGTGGCCAAGGATTACAACAGGTATAAGTACTTTTTCCGGGCCTGCATCAGCGGCAAGTGGACGGCCCAAATCGGTATCATCAGCGTGGACATGGCCGTTAAAAAGATGAGGAAGGAATTGGGCGTCCAGAAACCGCGAGTGGCCCTGTTCGCCGAAAAGATTCTCACTTGGGAGCCTTTGATCAAGGTTATTCCGGGCATCTTGGAGAAAATGGGGGCCGAATTGGCCGGGGTCTGGCAGCCTTCGGCCGTGGCCACCGACGTCAGGGCGGAATTGGAAGCGATAGAAGGCGCCGGGTCCCACATTATCTTTCAGCTTTTTTCCTCGCCCGTGGGCATCGCCGCCAGCCGGCAATGGGGGGAACTCCAGGTCCCCGCCGTCCCCGTTGGGGCCAACATCGAATCGGGACGCTGGAAACATTGGAAGGACACCAACGGCAAATGTGAATACAATATATCCATGAGTCCGTTCGCCCGCGTCACAATCACCGACAAAACCACGCCTTTTGTCAATAAATTTTTTGAAAGACACGGCGATATGCCGATGTGGGTCTCCCAGTCCTACGATGCCCTGTTCCTCGTCAAGGAAGCCATCGAACGGGCCGGCGGCCTGGACAGCGATAAATTGGTGGTCGAGTTGGAAAAGACCGATTATATGGGCGCCCAGGGACGATTGGCCTTTACGCCCACGAGCGACCAATTTCCCCATGAGTTTGTCTGGAAGCCCGGTTACACGACCTGGGTGCTGACCCAATGGCAGGCCGGCGAACAGGCGGTGATCTGGCCCAATGGCGATGCGGCTTTCGGCGTTCCGGGATACGAGGGCGTCAAGTATCCGGGGACCGGCGAATTCAAATTCCCCCCCTGGGTGATATCATATTGGAAAGACAAGGGGAAATAATGCCGTATCTCGGACCGGGGCGGACCCTGAGAGAGGGTTTCGCCCTGGTTTAACTAATAAGAGGAATGTCTCAAAGGGGGCCCAGGTGGTTTTGAGAATTCTGATCAACGGGATTTTGCTTGGCGGGATATTCGCGGTTTTGTCGGTCGGATTCGCCCTGTCCTTTGGGGTGGCCAAAATACTTAACTTGGCCCATACGGCCTTCTACATGGTTTGCGCCTTTTTGTTTTTTGCCTCGACCGGCTTGGGAGGCCTGCCTCTTTTACCAGTGGCCGCCGCGGCCGTCGTGGTCACCGGCGCTTTCGGCATGTTGATTTACAAGGTTTTATTTGATCGGGTCAAGGAACAAAGCACGGCGGTCATGATTATTTCCGTGGCCCTGGCCATGATGTTTCAAGAGATATTGCTGATAATTTTCGGCGGCGACTACCAGCGGGTCTCGGCCTTTATTCCCGGCTTCATCCGCATCGGCGGAACCCGGGTTTTGTATCAAAATTTCCTGGCCATCGGGGTCATCCTGGTGGTCCTTTTGGGGTTATGGCTCCTTTTATCAAAAACCAACCTGGGTAAAGCCATCAGGGCCGTGGCCCAGGACACGGAGACGGCCAATCTGATGGGGATCAACGTGAGCCTGATCTGCATGATCACCGTGGGCCTCTCCATCACCCTGGCCGGGATCGCCGGCGTGGTCATCGCCCCCATAGAAATGGTCCATCCTCTCATGTGGATACACCCTTTGACCATCGTTTTGGCCGCGGTGGTCCTGGGCGGTCTGGGCAGCGTCAAGGGCAGCGTCATCGCCGCCTTTATTCTGGGTTTTGCCGAAACCGCCGTGGTTTTTTTGATTCAGGGCGGCTCGTTCCTCAAAGGGGCCGTCTCCCTGGCGGTCATGGTCCTGGTTCTATTGATCAGGCCTGAAGGTCTGTTCGGGGTGGTCTTCGAGGAGGAACGACTGTGAGCTATTACCTGGTTTGGTTATACCAGCAGTTCAAAATCGAGGTCCTGGCCGTACCCGGACGGATCATCGCTTTTTTATTTATCATTTTACTCTTTTTGATCCCCGTGATCACCACGGAACCCTATGTTTTGCGCATCCTGATCCTTTCATCCATTTTCGCCATATTTTCCGCGAGTTGGGACCTTCTGGCCGGTTACGCCGGCCAACTGAGCCTGGGCCACGCCCTCTTCTTCGGCGTGGGCGCCTATACCGCGGCTTTTTTCAATATTTACCTGGGTTGGAGCCCGTGGTTGACTATTCCGCTCGGGGGGGTGGCCGCGGTTCTAATCGGTCTGTTGGCCGGTATGCCGGCCTTGAGGCTGCGCGGATTTTATCTGGCCCTGGTCACCCTGTCCTTTCCGGTGATTCTGACCGGAATTATTTATATGTTCCCTAATTACACCGGAGGCGAACTGGGACTTTATAACATTGCTTCGCTCTCGCAGAGTCGGGTTCATGATTATTACATCACCTTGCTGGTCATGATGGGCTCGGTCTACGCCATGTCCAAATTGACCGACGCCGAGAGCAAGTATTTAAGAACAGGCATTTTATTTCACGCCCTTCGGGAAGACGAGATTTCGGCCAGGGTCTCGGGCATCTACACGGCCAGATATAAGTTATTGGCCTTTGCGGTCAGCGGCGTTTTCGCCGGCATCGCCGGCGGACTCTATACTCACTTCATGAGGATCACCGGGCCGTCGACCTTGGAGCTTTTCTTTTCCTTCCAGCCCATCCTCTGGACGGTTTTCGGCGGCATCAGGACGATATACGGCGCCGTGGCCGGGGTTTACATTCTTTTCCCGCTTCTGGAGGCCTTCAGTCTGCATCCAGTCGCCGGGGAAGTCCGGTTCATCTTTTTTGCCTTGGTTTTGATCGTCATTCTTCTTTTTATGCCGGAGGGCTTGAATACTTGGGTTAGGGATAAAATCGAAGTCAAATGCCCCCGGTGTAGACTGGTCAACGCGGCCCATCGCCGGGTCTGCCGGGCCTGTCGGGCCTCTTTGCGTTTTGAAAAGCAGGAAACGATAACTCCTGAGGAGCAATCGCCATGAAATCCGCATATGTAGAGAAAGCCTGGCTTCAAAATTATCCCCCTGAAGTGCCGGCTGAAACAGAGGTGCCCGAGAGGACGGTCGACGAGCTGTTCAACGAATCGACCGAGAAGTGGCGGGAAAAGACGGCTATTATTTTTTATGGGAAAAAGATTGCTTTTAAGGAATTACGGGACAAGGTCGACCGGCTGGCCGCCGCCTTGGCCGGCCTGGGCGTCAAAAAAGGCGACCGGGTGGCTTTGCTGTTGCTCAATTCCCCGGAGCACATCATCGCTTACTTCGCCGTGCAAAAGATAGGGGCCGTCATCACTCCCATCAGCCCCGTGTACGTGTCCAGTGAAATCAAACATCAGCTCTTGGACAGCGGGGCCGAAAGCATCATCTGCCAGGATATTCTTTACGAGGGCGTGGAAAAGACCGGGGTGAACTTGAAAAATGTCATTCTCACCAATATCAGTGAATCCCTGCCCGCCGCCAAAAAGCTCCTGGGCAAGTCGATTCTCAGAGGCGTCTATCAAAAAATGGCCGCGCCTTCTCCGGAGATTTACCAAAAGGAGGGCATTCATCATTTTCAGGCTCTGATCAAAAACTATCCGCCGCATCCGCCTAAAATCGAAATAAAACCCGATGACGTCCTGACTTTGCCCTATACCAGCGGGACCACGGGTCCGCCCAAGGGGGTCATGATCACCCACCGCAACGTGGTGGCCGATTTCGTCCAATATCACGCCTTCTTCCCCTTTTTCGAGGAAGGGCAGGAAATACTGATGGGCTATATGCCTTTCTACCACGCCGGCGGCCAGTTCACCGCCTTGCTGGACGGGGTTCTTCAAGGGGCCAGCCTGATCGTGGTCACCACGCCCGACCCGGACGAAATCTTGTTTTCCATCGCCAGATACAAGGTCACTTTCTTTATTGGCGCCCCCTCGATCTACGAATTTTTAAAGGATTATAAAAAGACGGACATGGTCAACTGGAGCAAGCTGAAAATGATCGGCTCCGGGGCCGACGCCCTCCATGAATTCACGGCCCGCGATTGGCAAGAACGGACCGGCGTGCCCATTCACGATAATTACGGCATGACCGAACTGGTGGCCATGAGCCACGGCAGCCCGCTGAATCGGGGCAAGATCGGGTCGATCGGCGTGCCGATCCCCAATACCTTGGCGGCCATCCTCGATCCGGAGGAAGATATTTATCTTCCGGTCGGCGAAATAGGGGAACTGGTCGTCAGCGGTCCCCAGGTCACCCCGGGTTACTGGAACAACCCTGAAGCCACCAAGGATTGCGAGGCGGTTATAGACGGCCTTCGGTGGTGGCGGACCGGCGACCTGGCCAGAATGGAAGAAGACGGCTATTTCTATATTTATGATCGTAAGCGGGACTTGATCAAATACAAGGGGCTTCGGGTTTACGCCCGGGAAGTGGAAGAAGTGTTGAAGACTCACCCCAACATCAGCGAAGTCGGCGTGGTCGGGGTCAAGGATATCAAGGTCGGGGAGAACGTCAAGGCCTTCGTCGTCCTCGAGTCGGACGCCCGGGGCAAGCTCTCGGAAGCGGATATAATTGAATACTGCCGGGATAAGCTGGCCCATTATAAGATTCCCAGGATTATTGAATTCGTCGGTGAAATACCTAAAACGGACATAGGCAAAGTCTCCCGCCGCGAGCTGAGGGAAGAGGAGCTTTAACATGCCTTCCCCTTTCCTGGAAGTGGAAAACCTGACCAAGATTTTCGGCGGCTTGACCGCGGTCAACCAGGTCGGTTTCCAGATCGGCCGAAATGAAATGGTCGGTTTGATCGGTCCCAACGGCGCCGGCAAAACCACCTTGATCCGCCTTATTACCAGCATCCTTAGACCATCCGCGGGCACGGTCCGGTTCAAGGGTAAGAATATCACCCATCGGCCGATTCCGGACATCATTAATCAAGGCATTGCTTCGACCTTCCAGGTGGTCAAACCTTTCCGCCACTTGCCGGTCCTGGCCAACGTCATGGTTTCCTGCCTCTCGCCGCGCTCCAAACGAAAAGGCGAATGGGTCAAGACCACCGAAATCCGGGCCAGGGACGCCCTGGAATTCTGCGGCATTGCCGACCTGGCCCTGGAACAGGCCTCGGTTCTTTCCCACGGCGATCTCAAACGCCTCGAACTGGCCCGGGCCATCGCCACCGAACCTGAATTGCTCCTTCTGGACGAACCTTTCGGCGGTTTGAACCCGGCCGAGACGGCCCTGATCGCCAGGTCCCTGAAAAGGCTGCACAAGGGCGGGCGTTTCGGCCGCCTGCACAGCGAAGGCCCGGCCA
>Ga0209163_1000495_pt1 | contig 69836 bp, 58 predicted proteins | sample MTBAKSrepl2MetaG_FD_187457 | JGI IMG/M metagenome (GOLD analysis project Ga0209163, IMG submission 187457) | Enrichment culture microbial communities om Arthur Kill intertidal strait, New Jersey, USA, that are MTBE-degrading - MTBE-AKS2 (Arthur... | ecosystem: Environmental > Aquatic > Marine >...
CATAAATGGTATCGTCCATCTGGTCTCCTTTCTTTGTTAGCGGTTGTTTTTGCGCCTAAAAATTATCACTAACATATTGAGGCTGTGCCTCAAAGGAGACCATCTTTCTTATTTTATCGAGGAGCGAAGCGACGAAGCAATCTTCATCACATATGAACAAGATTGCTTCGCCTTCGGCTCGCAATGACGGTTCATGTTAATTATTCAACAACCACAGGAGGCTTTTTATGAATACAGACGTCATCAACGACATTCAGGCGCTTTTGGGAAAAAGGGGCATTCCCGTTTTCGGCGTTGCCGACGCGGCCCTGCTCGACCGCACCGCGCCCGAAGGTTTCCGGCCCGGGGAAATGCTGGCCAAAGCCCGGTCGGTGGTGATCCTGGCAAAACCGCTTCCTTTGTCGGTGTTTCAGACGCCGCGCAACAACGGGTTTTATTCCTTTTACACCAGCGCATTTCATACATATTACCAGGCCGCCAACGACGCGGCCACGACCATCTGCCTGATGTTGGAGGCCGCCGGCCACGCGGCGCTGCCCATACCGTCTTACAGCCCCCTGAAGTTTCATGACGGCGAACCCCGGGGCCTGATCAGCCTGAAGCACGCGGCCGTGGCCGCCGGCCTTGGCAAGATGGGCAAAAACACCCTGCTGATCCATCCTGAAAAGGGAAACATTCTGCGCCTGGGCGGGTTGATCACCACCATGGACTGGCCGGCCACCGGCCCGGCCGAGTTTCCAAAGCTGTGCCCGGACAACTGCCATAAGTGCATGGACGCCTGCCCGGTGGGGGCGCTGTCGGAAAATGGGATTAACAAAATGCAGTGCATGGGCAACTGCATTAAACACACCCTGATGCCGCCACGCTGGGTGCTGTCGGCCATCCGCTGGCCGGTGGGAAAAAGCCGGCTGTTGACCGGGTTGATGGACCTGCTTACCCTGAGCTTTTTTGACAGTTACGGGGTCTCCTGCTTTGCCTGCCTCAAGGCGTGTCCCCATTTCCCGGGAAACCGGAAGGCCGCATGATGTTCGTGCCGCTGTTGCTTATTCTGTTGCCTTTTTGTAAAGGAACCAGTGCCATCCTGAACCGTAACCGCTGTACCGATATTCACCAAAAAGAGAACAGCTGCCGATATACGGCATGACGATGAGCGGCAGCGGTTTGGCTCGCGATCCCCAGCCATGAGTGATGATCCAGTCCGGTTTCTGTTTTTCCCAGTACGGGGGGGCGACATACAGGATGATTTTCGGGGAAGAGGATAGAAAACGACAATAGAACTTCATCAGTCGGAAGGATATGTTTGGGTAGATATCACTGGTGATTGAGATCTTATCCCCGGCTGTATGTTTTATAATGGTCTCAAGGGCGGCCTTATATTGCCCACGTCCTTGTAAAATCAGGAAAAACATCTGTTGTGTATTACCGGCGATAAAGACCACAATCAGGACGGCAGCCGTCCATCGACTCCATTTGTTTTTGGTGTGCAGCGTACTCAGGAGCCGGGCCGTCAGCAGGTAAAAAAAAGGTAGGCAGATGTTGAAATACCGCGGAGGAAGATATGTGGGCCGGATTACGGAAATAAGGAATATTGGAGCAACAAGTATGGCTGTGGTGAAAAAGCACCATAATCTATCCTTGTGCCGGTAGAGTAGGTAATTGCCAGAAACCACAAGAAGAACCGTGATGATGCTGGCAAAAATCGTTATTCCGGGGTATTCCGTATGTCGCAGGGGAAAGGCCATGATTTGCAGCAGGGTCCACCACTTTGAATTGATTGGTCCGCCGCCGATTATCATCGAAGAAAAAAAACAGAGGTACAGGCCTGCCATGAAGATAAGGGGCGGGCCGTAAACGGCAATCAGCCTGATGATGTGTTTGTTAAAAGGTTTGCCCCCTCCGTTTGGTGTGCTTGTCAGGTACAGAGAGTGAACCAACAATGAAAAATAGATGATGACAAACGTGGCATGGGCAAGGATTCCCAGCACGCACGCGGCCCAGAACAGCAGCAGGGGCAGTGGCTTGAGCGAATCTTCAACGCGGAGCAGACAGGCAAAGGCCAGCAGAGAGAAAAAGATGGCCGGCGCATACCCCCGGGCCTCGGAAAAAATGAGAATCAGCGGAAAAGAAGATCCGCAAAGTACCAGTGCCAGTATCGCATCCCGGTTCCCCCACAGCTTTCGGGCGATATGATCCATCAGCAGGAGGGAGCCGACACCTGAAAGGATGGAAAGCAGGCGATAAACGATAAAGTGCGTTTGATTGCCGACCAGATATAAAAAGAGAGTATTTAACAGGTGGTTGTTGTCATGCCTGAACGTCAATATACCCAAGACGGTTTTGACCTCTTCGATAATCAACAGCGACCAGACTTCGTCATGCCACAAATCCCCCCGGGCCGACAGAACCATCAGAATAGAAGCTCCGGTCACAAGAAGAAGGGGAAGGGTTTTTAAAACCCAGGGACTGAAAAACTGTTTTTGGGGACTGGCGCCGGGGGTCATTTCCGTTGCAGCACGCCCAGGGTCTTGACCCGGGAGTGGGGTTTGAAAAGGTCGGAGGAAAGGGCCATTTTATAGATTTCATACGGGGCCTGGCCCCCTTCGTCGGGGTTTTCAAAGATGTCGTGGATCAGCAGCAGGCCGCCCGGAATAATGTGGCCGGCCCAGCACCGGTAGTCGGTGGTGGCGGTTTCAAGGGAATGGCCGCCATCGATGAACACCAGGGAAAGGGGCGTGGCCCATCCTTTTGCCGCCGTGACCGATGCGCACACGATAGGCACCACGGTGCCGGTCAGGTCGGCGGTTTCAATGGCGGAAAGGAAAAAGGGCAGGGTGTTGATGTGCCCGGCCCGGTGATCAAAAAGCGCGGGATCAAAGTAGGCCTCGCCGGGCTGCTGCTCTTCCGAACCCCGGTGGTGGTCGATGGAAAAAAGAACGGCGTTGTTTTCCCGGCAGGCGGCCCCCAGGCATACCGCCGATTTTCCGCAGTAGCTGCCCACCTCCAGGCAGGGTCCGGCAACGCCGGCCCAAAGCGCCATATCGTAAAGGTGCCGGGCCTCGTCATCGTCAAGAAAGCCTTTGATATTTTTTAAACCATCAGGGTCGAAACTCATTTGTCGCCGTTCATGTCTTCAAGGTTTGAAATCAGAACTTCCCGTTGCTTGACCCCGTCCGACGGCCCCACCACGCCCTGCTGTTCCATCACCTCGATGATGCGGGCGGCGCGGTTGTAGCCGATGCGCAGGTGACGCTGGACCATGGAGATGGAGGCCTGGCGGGTTCTGGCCACCAGGGCTACGGCCTCGTCGTACCGGTCGTCGAATTCCAGGTCTCCGTCGGCTTCTTCAGCCGCCGGCGGCGCCAGGGTCACGCTTTCGTCAAACTCCGGCTCTTTCTGCTTTTTAAGAAACTCGATGATGCGGGTCACTTCTTCTTCGGAGATAAAAGCCCCGTGAATCCGCTGAAGCTTTCCCGTGCCCGGCGGCAGGTAGAGCATGTCGCCGCTGCCCAGCAGGCTTTCAGCGCCGTTGGCGTCCAGAATGGTGCGTGAGTCGATCTTGGACGACACCTGAAAGGAGATACGGGTGGGAAAGTTGGCCTTGATCACGCCGGTGATCACGTTCACCGACGGTCGCTGGGTGGCCAGGATCAGGTGGACGCCCGCGGCCCGGGCCATCTGGGCAAGCCGTGCCAGGGCCGTCTCCACGTCCCGGGAGGCCACGGCCATGAGGTCGGCAAACTCGTCGATGATGATGACGATGTAGGGGAGCTTCTCATCGTCGGGATGGTCGCTCTCCTTTTCTATTTTCTTGTTGTACTGGGCGATGTTGCGCACCTGTTTTGACGCCAGCTTTTCATACCGCTCCTCCATTTCCCGGACCGCCCAGTTCAGGGCGTTGGTGGCCTTTTTCATGTTGGTCACCACCGGGGCGATCAGGTGGGGAATACCGTCGTACAGGGAGAGTTCGATTCGCTTGGGGTCGATCATCAGCAGTTTGACCTCGTCGGGCCGGGCTTTGTACAGGAGGCTGCAGATCATGGTGTTCAGGGCCACGCTTTTGCCTGAGCCGGTGGAGCCGGCCACCAGCAGGTGAGGCATCTTGTCCATCTCCACGGCCACGGGCTCGCCCACGATGTCCTTGCCCAGGCACAGGGTGAGCCTGGACTTTGATTTTTCAAAGGACTGGGAGACAATGATCTCTTTTATGCGTACCACCTCCCGTTCGGCATTGGGTATCTCGATACCGATGACCGACTTTCCGGGAATGGGGGCCACGATGCGAATGGAAATGGCCCGCAGGGCCAGGGCCAGGTCGTCGGACAGGTTGACGATCCGGTTGATCTTCACACCGGGCGCGGGCCGGTATTCAAAGGTGGTGACCACCGGACCGGGTGATATCTCGGTGACCTCGCCGCTGATGCCGAAATCTTCAAGTTTTTTCTCCAGCAGCTTGGCCTGCATGTGCAGGCTGTCGTCATCCATGGAGGCGGGCCGCTTGTCCGGGTCGGTGAGAAACTTGACCGACGGCAGATCAAAGGGACCCGACGGGCTCATGAAATCAAACTCTTTCTGCTTGGGGGCGGGCACCGGCGGAACCGCCGTCACCGGCGCCGGTGCCTTGATGACAATTTCCCGTTCGGGCTTCTGGGTCTGTTTCTTCTGAACCTCGGCCCGCTTTTCCGCTTTCAGTTTTCTTTCCCGCCGAATGATGTACTGCGTGCGAAGGGCATCGTAAGCGTGGCGGCCCAGGGCGTAACACCTTCGGCCGAAGCGGACCGGGGAAAATCCGGTGGCGATAATCAGACCCGTCAGAAACAGGAGAAAGGCGATAAAGGCGCCCCCGACCGGTCCGGCATAACTCACCAGCAGATCCTTTAGAGGGATACCGGTGATACCGCCGGCGGGAAACCGGCTGCCCATAAGGGAATAGATATCCTGCCGCAGGGCAAACAGGCAGCCGGTGGCAATAATCAGCAGCAGCCCGCCCAGGGCGATGGGCAGAATGGTTTTGGCCGGCCTGCCGCCCAGCACCCGCATGCCGGCAAGAAAGAGGAGAAAGGGAGCCCAGAAGGCCCCCAGGCCGAAACCGGAGAGCAGCAGCCCCGCGGTGTAGGCGCCCAGAACACCGAAGAAGTTATGAATTTCTCCCGGCCCCCGGGCATGATTGATGGAGGGGTCGGCCGGGCTGAAAGTCAGCAGGCTGACCGTGGTCAGCACCACCAGAAACAGGATCAGAATACCGCCGAGTTCTTTTCGCATAAGCCGTTTTTATTCCACAAAAGCGAACAGGTTATCCCGGATATTTCATGAAATGTCCGGGTTGTGTGGCATCATACCTCAATCATTACAGGAATGACAACCGGTCGCCGTTTGATGGTGAATTTGAAATACTGCCGCAGGGCGCTTTTCATCTGGGTTTCGATCACCGAGACCCGGTCAGGCATATCCGGCCCGACCTCCTCCAGAATTTCCAGGATCACACACTGGGCATCTTCCAGGATATGGCCCTTCAGGTTCTGAAACACAAATCCCCTGGACAGCAGTTCCGGCCCGTGAACCACGATGCCGGTCTCTTCATCAAATATGATCACCACCACCACGATGCCGTCTTCGGCCAGCTCTTTTCTTTCCCGCAGCACACTGCTGCCCACGTCGCCCACGCCCTTGCCGTCCACCAGCACCCGGCCGGTGGTGATGTGGTCTTCGGCCCGGACACCGGCTTTGTCGAATTCGATCATCAGGCCGTTGTCCGGAAGAATGATGTTTTCCTCCGGAATGCCGGCCTGCCGGGCCAGGCGGGCGTGGTGGATCAGGTGGCGGCGCTCGCCGTGGACGGGAATAAAATATTTCGGATTGACCATCTGCATCATCTCTATCAGCTCTTCCCGAAAGGCGTGGCCGGACACGTGAATGTCGGAAATTTTTTCATAGACAACGTCCGCGCCCTGTTCATAGAAGTGGTTGATGATGCTGGTGATGGCCCGTTCGTTGCCGGGTATGAACTTGGAAGAGAGAATGATGGTGTCTCCGGGCCGGGTCTTGATCATCTTGTTGCTGCCCGTGGCCATGCGGGCAAGGGAGCTCATGGGCTCGCCCTGGCTGCCGGTGGTAACCACCACCACCTCGTCGTCGGGAATCTCGTCAATCTGCCGGATGTTCATTTCGATGCCGTCCGGCAGGCGCAGGTAGTCCAGGTCCCTGGCGATCTGGGTGCTGGTTTCAATGCTTCGACCGTCAAAGATCACCTTCCGGTTATGTCTTTCGGCAATGTCCACGATCTGCTGAATGCGGACGATGTTGGAGGCGAACAGCGCCACAATGGCCCGGCCCGGGCTTTTTGCGATGATTTTTTCCAGTGTCTCTCCAACGGCCATGTCCGAAATGGTGCGGCCATCCTTTTCCACGTTGGTGGAGTCGGACATCAGGGCCAGAATCCCCTGGCCTCCGTACCAGACGAACTTGTCCACGTCGGTGTTCATCCAGGGAAAGGCGCTCTGGCTGAGCTTGAAATCGCCGGTATGGACCACGGTGCCCACCGGCGTCTTGATGGCCATGCCCACACCATCCACCACGCTGTGGTTGACCCGCATGAAGTCCAGCTCAAAGGGGCCGATGCGCAGAAATTCGTCCAGAGAAATGGCGTGGAGCCGGGCACTGGCCAGCAGGCCCGTCTCTTCAAGTTTGTGCCTGACCAGGCCCAGGGTGAAGGGGGTGCCGAAGATGGGAACGTTCATGTCCCGCAGCAGGTATGGAATGGCGCCGATGTGGTCTTCGTGGCCGTGGGTCAGCACCACGGCGGCGAAGTTTTTTCCCTTTTCCCGGATATAGTCCATGTCCGGCAGCACGATGTCCACCCCCAGCATGTATCCTTCAGGAAACATCAGGCCCGCATCGATGGCAAAGGCGGTGTCGCCGTATTCGATCACCGTCATGTTCAGGCCGATTTCACGTGTTCCGCCCAGGGGCGTTATTTTCAGCATGTTGTATCCCGGATATTTTATGAGTTGATTTGGCCGCGGATGCAAGGCGCGGGACATGAAGCTGTAGTCAATCTACCGCAAATGTCCTGCAACACAGCAGATGCGGCCAAGGCGACTCGCCCGAAGGGTGAAAGTTTTCGACATAAAATTGGCACACAAGGCCTCAAGTCGTTCATAACAGTTTGTGTTTAAAAAAACACCTGAAATCCATTCCAACAATGTATCTTATGTGAAAATTAACCAATGTCGAAAAATTTCATGCAATATTCGGGATCGGGTCAGGTGATGATGCCCAGCCGTTCCAAGAGGGAATCCATATAGGCCATCAACCACTCCCGCTGGCCGGCGGTGGCATAGGTGATGCAGTCGCAGCGGATCCTGTGGGGCGTGCGGACCAGCAGTTCGCAGGAAACACGGGTCTCGTCCAGTTCCACGGCAAAACAGTGGGGCCGGCAGTCGGTGTGACGCCGCTGGGTGTCGGAAAGCAACTCCAGGGGAACCGGTACAAAGTAAATGTTTTCCATGGCGGACGGGCCGATGGTATCGTCCAGGAAAGACCGGATTTTTTCGTATTCTCCGGGCCTTAACTCGTCGATCACATACTGTTTCATGGGTTTTGTACTAACATAGATTGTGGTATAGTGCAATAATTTAGAAAATCAGCAAAAGGTGAAACCGCCCATGAACCGTTCCGCATCCACGGATGTTGTATCCATGCCTTCCAGCCTTGACGACCTGCGACGGGAGATCACCCGCACCGACAGGGAGCTTCTGGCCCTGCTCAACCACCGGGCCCGGCTCTGCCGCCAGGTGGGCCGGGTCAAGTCGGCCGCCGACCAGGCCGTATTCAAGCCTTTTCGGGAAAAGGAGGTGCTTGAAGGGCTGGTGGCGGAAAATCCCGGAGACCTGCCCGACGACCACCTGCGCACCATCTACCGGGAGATCCTTTCCTCCTCCCGGCGGCTGCAGCAACCCCAGAAGGCGGTCTACCTGGGGCCGGAAGGCACCTTTTCCTATTTTGCCGGCCGGGAGCTGCTGGGCAGCAGCACCGATTTTGAACCCTGCGCCAGCCTGGAGACGGTGTTTGCCGCGGTTGCCGGGAAAAAGGCCGACCTGGGCATCGTGCCCCTGGAAAACTCCCTTTCCGGCAGCGCCGGCCAGAATCTGGATCTTTTTCTGCGCTACGGCGTGCATATTCAGGCCGAGATATACCTGCGCATCAGCTACCACCTGGTAGGTGCCGGCACCGGACTTGCCGGTATTCAGACCGTTTACTCCCACCCCCGGGCCATTGACCAGTGCGCGGCCTGGCTTTCGAGCCATCTGCCCGGGGCCCATGTGGTGTTTGTGGGCAGCACGGCCGCCGCGGCCCGTGAGGCGGCGGGCCGGTCGGATTGTGCCGCCGTGGGCCACCGCAAGCTGGCCACCATGTTTTCCCTCAACCTGCTGGCCGGGCCCATCGAAGACGCGCCGGACAACTGGACCCGGTTCATCGTCATCGGTCACCAGGCCCCTGCCGGCGGCAGCCGGGACAAGACATCGATTCTGTTCACCCTTCCGGACAGGTCCGGCGCTCTGGTCAACGTGCTTTCCGTGCTGGCCAGGGGCGGCATCAACATGAAAAAGCTGGAGTCCAGGCCCATGCGGTCTGAAAAGTGGCAGTACCTGTTCTTCGCGGACCTGGAGTGCGACCTTTCCGATGCCGAGTATGCCGACCTTCAGGCCGAACTGGCTGAAAATTGCCAGACCCTGAGGGTGCTGGGGAGCTACCCCGCAGGGCTGCACCTGAACGACTGCTGATGGCTTCGTAAAAAGCCCAATTTCTGCGTTGCGCCGCACCCCTCGTCACTGCGGCGTACGCTCAGTAGGCCTCATTCCTCGGGATTTGCGCGCCTTGAACTTGAACTTTTTACGAAGCCATCATATTTAATAACTCTATGTCTGTTCTCAGCCGGGCCAGGCACCAGACCGGCGACGGACGGGCGCAGATATAGACCCTGTCGAAATCGGTATCGGTATCGAAATCGACGTGGCTGAAGGATCAGGCGCAAGAGTAAGAGTAAGATAAAAGGTATAGCGATCATAATTTTTCAGGAATAACGAGATGAAAACCATAGGACTGGTGGTAAAGACCGACCCCGAGGCCGCGCGCAACGCAGATGAACTGGAAAAGTGGCTGGCCGGCCGGGGTGTGGGCGTGGTGCGTACGGGCAGTGTTTCAGACGACAGAAAGGCCCCGGAAGACCTGGGGTGCGTGTTTGTGCTGGGCGGTGACGGCACGTTTCTGAGCGCGGCCCGGTGGATCGGGGACGCCCCCATACCGCTGGTGGGCATAAAGTTCGGCGGCGTGGGCTTTTTGTCCGAAACCGTGGAAGACGATTTGTTCTCCGCGGCTGAAAAGATTTTAAAAGGCGAGTTTACCATTGCAAAGCGCATGCGCCTGCTGGTTACCATTTACGAACATGGCCAGGAACGGGCCCGGCGTACGGTGTTAAACGACGTGGTGATCAACAAGGGTGCCCTGGCAAGGCTGGCCCATATTCACACCTTTGTGGACGGCTACGACCTGACCACCTACCACGGCGACGGCCTGATCGTGGCCACGCCCACCGGCTCCACCGCTTATTCCCTGGCCGCCGGCGGCCCTGTGATCCACCCGGCCGTGCCCGGCATCATTTTAACCCCTATCTGTCCCTTTACCCTGACCAACCGGCCCCTGGTGGTGCCGGACGCGGTGCGCATCGAGCTGCGCCTGGCCCAGTCGCCGTCGGATATCATGGTCACCCTGGACGGCCAGGAGGGGTTTGAAATGACGGAAGGCCATGCCCTGGTGATCGAAAAAGCGGCTCACCCGGTGCACATGATCATTCTGCCGGGCCAGCGCTATTTTGACGTGCTGAAAACCAAGCTCAAGTGGGGTGGAGGACCGGCGGGGTATTAAGGATGGCCTTCACCGTGTCCGTCATTACCCCGCTTGACCGGGTAATCCAGCGTAAAATTGATTTTTGATACCTTTATGTTTTTCCGTGTACTTTTCTTGGCGGCAAGAAAAGTACCAAAAGAACCGCGCCCCGCGGCTTGGCCTTCGGCTTCCCTCACGCAGACGGGTTTTCCGGCGCGGGCAGGAACTCGCTTCGCTCAGACAGCCTGCCCGCTCTTTTCCGGAAAACCCGCCCGCGCTCGGCTGCGCCGCAAAGGGCGACGGGGCCTGCCGTTGATGCCCGGCCTTTGGCGGCCGCCACGAGGGGATCGCCACCGCATCCGTCATTGCCCAACTTGATTGGTAATCCAGAATAAGACCGAGCACCCGCAATGACCTTTTTACTCGGCCGCCTTCGGCGAAAAGACCTTTCCGTGCCGGGCACTGGCTTTTTCCCAGTAAATCTCTTTTTTGACCTGTTTTTTCAGGTTTCTAAGGGTGTTTATCGGTTGAGTGGTGGAAAAGGCGTTCAGCAGCCAGCCGGGCAGGGCGATGCCCGGGTCCGCGATGGCGATGTAGGTGAAGGCTGATTTGTTCGGGCCGATGGTGGTGTAGGTGAAAATGCCGTCCATCACCGGCATTCTGACGCGGCCGTTTTTTTCGGTCTCCGGGTCCATGCCCCAGGCCGCGGCTTCTTCTACGCTGCGAAAGGAATCCACGCGTGTTTCCACGGTTCCCGCCTCCCAGTCCGCCGTTGTGACGACCCTGGACACGGCATCCCGGTCATTCAGGGGCCAGGGCAGATCCACCACGTGGTAGCTGATCTTGTCATAATCATTGAACCGGTGGATGGTTTTCTGCAGCAGGCAGTCGCCGAACCATTCATGGTAACTGTCGGCATCGTCCATCACCTCGTAGATCACCTCCACGGGCGCGTCGATTTCACACCGGGCCCGAAGCTGTTTCATTTTAAATTCGTCCAGGGACCGGTTTTCGACAACGATTCCGTTTTCGTCTGAAACGGTCCGCCACCCGTTGTCCGCCGCGTCATCGGCGATGGCGGGAAACAGGGCGGTTGAAAAAATCAGCAGGAAAAGCAGGACAGGTTTGAGTCTCATGCGGCCGCACTCCTTTTTCAGGTGAATGGTTTTCCCGAACAGGGCTTCATGTTTCATACGGTGTCGGCTGAATTTTTTCAACCCTCATTTTTCAGGCAGCCGGGTTCGCAGCGCCTGACGGATATCTGTGTCCTCCCAGGACCGGGTGATCAGCAGCAGTTCCGACGCGTTTTTGCGCGGCGGATCGCACAGCGGGGCCATAACATCAAGGAACGTTTTGGGCTCGATGATCCCTTCCGGCGCATAGACGCCGGGCCGGGCCGGTTTTCGGAATATCGAAAGGCCTGCCGCCAGTGGCACGCCCGTGGCCCCGCCCATGCCGCCGGCCGGTGCCCCGAGAATGGTGACGGCCACGGATGCCGGGTTGCCGGCCTTTTCCCCTTCAGCCAGGGCAAAAAGGGGCGGCAGGCGCAGCGGCCCCGGCGCGGCGGATTCCTGAACAAAGTCTTCCGGTGTGCGTCCCACGCCGGTGCCTTCGATTTTTTCGGCGATGCGGGCCGCTGTTTCAATGGACATCAGCCCGGTGTTTACAAGTGCGCCCACGGCCCACAAACCGAATATGTTGGGCCAGGAGGTGACCATGAGGTTTCTTGAGGTATTCAGGCCGGGAAAGTATCGCGGCAGGGTGACAGCTTCCGGGTGGCCGATGCTCCATGCAATCCGGCGGCCGATGCCTGGATAGTCCAGCGCCATCTTTCGCACCGGCCGGACCTGACGGAGGGTGCCCCCTTCCCGGACCGTTATTTTCCCTGTCAGTTGCAGCATGCCGTGGACCATGGCCGCGCTGGGCGAAGAGCCAATGGCCTCAGGTCTGGCGCTGTCCAGGTCCCAGACGGTGTATATTCGGTCTGTACGATCCAGTTCCCGCATGGCCACTACGGCCAGCAGGTTGGTGATGCCCGGGCTTGCGCCAAGGCCGATAACGGCGGTGACCCCGGCCCGGATCGCCGCCTCATGCAGGTCGAGCATCTCCAGGGTGGGTTCCCAGTCGTCGCAGAGGTCGATATAGTGGCGGCCGGTCTCGATGACCGCCGTTAAGACCGGCACGCCGAACCGGAAAAAAGGCCCCACCGTGTTCAGCACCACATCTCCCTGGGAAAGCACGGCCTTCAAGAGGCCCGGGTCCCTGACATCCACGGCCATGCCCCTGGCCTTGGGTCCCAACTGCCGGGCAAAGGCCCTGGCCTTTTCCGCGTTCAGATCGGCGACAACCAGGCTGTCCACAAAATCAAACGCCGCCGCCGTGTGCGCGGCATACCGGCCCATTCCCCCGGTTCCTCCCAGGCAGATCACTTTCACGGTATCTGTTTCTCCCGGCAACGGTTTTTGTGCTTATTCACACATGGACATTTTTAAGGTTAGATTTTCTTTCCACCCCGGAAAACGTAATTTTGGTTTCTGGCGGGCTTCCTTTTTTGCGGTGAAGTTAATCTTTCGAGGTTTCCACATGATTCATACCACCTGGAAAGACACCGGGCAAGTTTTGGATTAAAAGGGATATTGGCAGGGAGGCCGGTTTGTGATACATCCTGATTGCGCATGTTCGATGCGCTGCCTCGAAAAAGATTACAAATCCCATTTTCAGGAGTTCAGTATGAGCACGGAAGCCGAAAAAATTATTTACACCATGGTGCGGGTCAACAAGTTTCACCAGACCCGGCAGGTTTTAAAAGACATTTCACTGTCCTATTTTTACGGGGCCAAGATCGGGGTGCTGGGCTTAAACGGCTCGGGTAAAAGCTCGCTTCTGCGGATCATGGCCGGCGTGGATGCCGAGTTTGACGGCCAGGCCGTGCTGTCCCCGGGATACACCCTGGGGTTCCTGGAGCAGGAGCCTCAACTGGATCCGGGAAAAACCGTCCGGGCTGTTGTGGAGGAGGGCATGAGCGACACCGTGGCCCTGATCAACGAGTACAACGCCATCAGTGAAAAATTTGCCGAGCCCATGGATGACGATCAGATGAACCAGCTCATCGAGCGCCAGGGCTTGCTTCAGGAGAAGATCGACCACCTGGACGCCTGGGACATCGACTCGCGCCTGGAGATGGCCATGGATGCCCTGCGCTGCCCGGCCGGCGACACGCAGATCAAGGTGCTGTCCGGCGGCGAGAAACGGCGGGTGGCCCTCTGCCGTCTCCTGCTTCAGAAACCCGACATCCTGCTGCTCGACGAGCCCACCAACCATCTGGACGCGGAAACCGTGGCCTGGCTGGAGCGGCACCTTCAGGATTACGCCGGCACGGTCATCGCCGTGACCCATGACCGTTATTTTCTGGACAACGTGGCCGGGTGGATTCTGGAGCTGGACCGGGGCAAAGGCGTTCCCTGGAAGGGCAACTACTCCTCATGGCTGGAGCAGAAACAGGCCCGCCTGCAGCAGGAGGAAAAAACCGAAAGTCAGCGGCAGAAGACATTGCAGCGGGAACTGGACTGGATTCACATGTCGCCCAAGGGCCGGCACGCCAAGTCCAAGGCCCGCATCACCGCCTACGAGAACCTGCTCAGCCAGGAGCATGAAAAAGCGGCCGGGGATCTGGAAATCTACATTCCACCGGGTCCGCGCCTGGGCAAGGTGGTGATCGAGGCCCAGGGGGTGAGCAAGGCCTATGGTGACCGGCTTTTGTTTGAAGAGATGAACTTTGCCCTGCCGGCGGGCGGCATCGTGGGCGTGATCGGCCCTAACGGCGCGGGCAAGACCACCCTGTTTAAAATGATCACCGGCGCGGAAACCCCGGATACCGGCACGCTTCGCATCGGCGAGACAGTGAAGCTGGCCTGTGTGGACCAGGACCGTCAAAGCCTGGACCCGGGCAAGTCCATCTGGGAGGTGATTTCCGGCGGGGCCGATATGCTTGCGCTGGGCAACCGGGAGGTCAACTCCCGGGCCTATGTGTCCCGGTTCAACTTTGCTGGCGCCGACCAGCAGAAGAAAACGTCCATGCTTTCCGGTGGCGAGCGCAACCGGGTCCATCTGGCCTGCATGCTCAAGGAGGGCGGCAACGTGATCCTGCTGGATGAGCCCACCAACGACCTGGACGTAAATACCATGCGCGCCCTGGAAGAGGCCCTGGAAAATTTTGGCGGTTGCGCCGTGGTGATCAGCCATGACCGCTGGTTTTTAGACCGCATCGCCAGCCACATTCTGGCCTTTGAGGGGGACAGCAAGGTGGTCTGGTTTGAGGGCAACTATTCGGACTACGAGGCGGACCGCAAGCGGCGGCTGGGCAAGGCGGCGGACCAGCCCCACCGGATCAAGTACCGGCCCCTGACCCGGTAACCTGGAGTGGCCAAGGAAGACGGTTTCGTAAAAAACCGGTCTTGGATGGCAAAGTAAAAAGTTCAAGATCAAGGCGTCGCAAATCCCGAGGAATGAGGCGTACTGGTCGTACGCCGCAGTGACGAGGGGTGCAGCGCAACGCAGATATTGGGCTTTTTACTTTGCCATCTTGGTAAAAGCCGTCACTACATGGCGAATGCTGTGGCGGTCCATGCGCTGCCGGTCCGGAGAAAGACCGCAGCGTTCCAGGGCGCCCAGGATACCGCCGGAGGCCACGTATTCGTTGAATACAGTGAGAATGTCTCTGCCGCCGATGAAGCGTTCCATCTGATTGATTATAAATCCAGGGAAGGTGTCGGGCTGGGGCGCCGTGTGATCGGCAATCACCAGTTTCTCTGCCACTGCGGCCATGGCGCGGACAGTGGCATGGCGCTCGTCAGGCCCCATCTCGTGAAGGGCCAGTGAAATGACGGCCACGTCGTAACGGCGGTCAAGGTCCTGTGCCAGCCGGGTGGAATCGCCGAAGACAAACTCCAGATTTTTTACCCCCCGTTTGTTTTTCTGTTTTTCGCAATAGGCCAGCATGCGGCGGGACAGGTCGATGCCGGTCACGTGGCGGCATTTGGCGGCCAGGTCCAGGGCCAGCCGGCCCGTGCCGCAGCATACGTCCAGCACGGAGCTGCCTTCCGGAACAAAATCAAGAATCATTTGCCGGTTGGCGGTTTCCACGGGATCAAAGAACCATCCGTACAGGTACCCGTCGTACCACTGGTTTTTACCGGTATTTTTCATGGGCTGTTTACCCGCATTTTTCACGAGCCGCCTTGGCCGCGCCCTGTATTCAGGCCAAGGCGGCTCGTCCGAAGGGTGAATTTTTCGACATAAAATTGACATAAAATGCCCCAAAGCGTTTATGACAGTTTGTATTTTCAAAAACACCTGAAATTAATTTCAACGCACTGTATTTTATATTGAAATTAACCAATGTCGAAAAATTTCATGAAATATTCGGGCTAGGAGATCAGCGCGCCCTTAAAGTAGTAAACCCGCTGGTGGTAGCCCTTTTCGTTCTTGCCGATATATACAAAGCCGCTGTAAGGCCACACCGCCTGGTTCCGGTGTTTCTGCAGGTATTCGTTTTCCACTTCCACGAACATGCCGATGCACTTGGTCAGCTCTTTTTTGACAAAGGCGGCTTCAAAAAAATCCCGGGTGTGCAGCACCAGGTTGGTGGCCAGCAGGGACCGGCGGTGATCCGGCGCCACAAAGCTGCGGTAGTAATAAAAGGAGTTTTCCAGCTGCGGGTTGTATTTTTCGTAAACCGTGCCCAGCCCGGCGATCTGGCCGGTGGCGCCGTCCCTGCCGATGCAGAACACCTGCCGGACCCGCTCCAGGGCCATTTCCCTTGTGGGCAGGGCGTTGTGCTTCATCCAGAATTCAATGATTTCGTTTTTCATTTCCGGGGTTTTGTCTTCCCACACATTTTCCAGAAGGTATTCATCATCCCTGCTCATGGCCGGCACTCCGTTTGTGTTTTTGATATTGTGATACGCTCTGAACCAGATCGTGCCTATCTTATAAAGGGCCTGCCCGGGACACAAGGCTTTTTCACTCACCGTTTTCAAGGAAACGGTTGAACACCTGGCCGCATGCCTGTATAGTTGTAAAAACATGATTCATTTCAGGAGCCGACCATGAAGGTTGTTTTTCATCCCGATCTTTACCAGGTCTACACGTCGGACCCGGCCGCGGCAAAGGGCCGAATGGAGGCCGTGGTCAAGATCATCGAGCCTTTTGCCGAGTTTGTGACCGCCGAGATGGCGGACCACGCCGATGTGGTGTCCGTGCACACCGAAGCCCATATCGACCATGTGCGGCGTCAGCGGCTCTATCCCGTTGCCATGCTGGCCGCGGGCGGGGCCGTTCAGGCCGCCCAAATCGGCCTGGCCGAGCCCTGCTTTGCTCTGGTCCGGCCCCCGGGCCACCACGCCTCCGCCGATGCCTCCTGGGGGTTCTGCTACTTCAACAACATGGCCGTGGCCATTGAGTCCCTGAAAAACCGGGGCCGCATTGACAGCGCCTATGTGCTGGACATCGACCTTCACTACGGCGACGGCACCGTGAACATTCTGGGTGACAAGTCCTATGTCACGGTCCATAACGTGGATGCCATGCGCCGCGACGCCTATCTGCGGGAGGTGGCGGACGCCATGGACCAGTGTGGGGCCGACATTATCGGCATTTCCGCCGGGTTTGACAACCACATGGAAGACTGGGGCGGGGTCCTGTCCACCGACGACTATTTTGAGATCGGCAAAATGGCGGCCGGCGCGGCCCGGCGAAACAGCGGCGGATGCTTTGCCGTTCTGGAGGGGGGCTACAACCACGATGTGCTGGGCCAAAACGTCCTGGCCCTGATGCAGGGCATGACAGACGTCTGACGGGCATTGCCGGGGAATATGAAAGCCCGGGGGCGGCCTTAAATTTTGCCGCTCATATCCAAATCGAAATCGCTATCGGAATCGGTATCGGAAAAAAAGAGGGGCGATTTCGATAGCGATCCCGATCCCGATTTCGATGACAAAGAGAACTTTAATATGATTCTTGTAGCCGATAACCTTCATATTGTCAGCCCGGCCGTTGAACAGGCACTTTCCGAGCGGAACCCTGAACCGATTTCCGACCTGGTGACCCGGTGTGTGGCAGCCGGCGCCCGGGCCATTGACATCAACCCCGGCCCCCTGAAAAAAGCGCCTGAAGCGGCCATGACCTTTCTGGTGAACACGGTGGCGGCGGCAACCGACCTCCCCCTGCTGCTGGACACCACAAATGCCGCGGCCCTGACCGCCGGTCTGGCCGCCTGCAGGAACCCGGTCATCATCAACGGCTTTTCCCTGGAGCCGCAAAAGATTGAGACCATTCTCCCTTTGGCAAAAACCGGTGACGCGGACATTGTCGGGTTTCTTCTCGATGCCCGCAGCCGGGTGCCGGTGGATGTTACCGGCTGCCTGGAGGTGGCCGGTCAGCTGCTGGCGGCGGCCGAGAAAGCCGGCGTGGATCCGGGCCGCCTGATTATCGATCCGGTGGTGGCGCCCCTGATGTGGGAAAACGGGGTCCGCCACAACCGGGCCGTGATTGAGGTTGTCCGCATGCTGCCCGACCTGTTCGGGTTTCCGGTGCGTACAATTGCCGGGCTTTCCAACCTCACCACCGGTCCGGGGCCGAAAGAAAAGAAGCGGAGGGCAGAGGCGGCTTTTCTGGCCATGCTGGCCGACGCCGGGCTCAGTATGGCCCTGGTCAACATTTTTCATCACCGCACCGTCGATTCCGGCGCTGCCTGTAACCGGCTCCTGCGGTCGGACATTTTTTCATGGGAGGGGGTTTAGCGCTCATGGGTTCCGGCGCCATCGGGAGAGGGATAGACGTAGAGGGGCGCCCCATGCGCCACTGTCCCTGGCCTGTAACCGGGGAGGGCCGTTATCGTGAACCTTCACCAAAGGAGATCGAATCGGTTTACGGCATTTCCGGCCGGGCTGTGGCCGAGACCCTGCGCTATTTTGAGGCGTGCGGCGGCGACACGGCGACCCTGGTGGAAAAGCTGAACCGGCATGGACCAGAAGGCCCTTACCAGGCCTCATCGGCGGACCTCCTTGACGACTCCCGCTGGTACACAAACGAGTACTATTTTTACTTTCAGATGTTCTGCAAAAAGGCCATGGGCCGGTACGACTGGCACGTGGGAGAGGACGGCCATGGCCCGCTCCCGGCTTATCACAAGATCTGGGAAAAGGGCTTTCTGGAGCATCTTCCCTACGGCGGCCCGGACCGGGACTCCACCTTCAGCATGCTCTGCGCCATATTCAAGGGATACGGCGCCAGGGGCGTGGACTTTACCGACCTGTACGAGTGGGCCGATTTGCTGTGCCGGCACCAGGGGGCCGTGAGTTTCAGAAACGAGATTCTCAAAATGCCCAATACCTGGCTCTCATCGGAGTTCTGGTATTACCTGATCGAGTTTGTCAAGATCGTCACCAACGAGAACAGCGTGTTTACCATTGTAGAGGCCTGTTTCGACGATTACGACCTGGAGGGATTCTCCTTTGCGCCGGACGGCATGCTGCTCCATGTACTCGAGTATATGCTCAACAAGTCCACCCGGGCCTACCACGTGGAGATCGATCACGACCGGCGCCGGCACCAGGCGCGGTTTCACCTTTCCCGCCACCCGGCATGGGACCCGTCCAAGACCGGTAAGTACTATGCCGCCTGCACCCTGAGCGGGGACCAGGCGATTCTGGCCGCCTATCGCCTGGTGGTGCAGAAGTTTTTCCGGCTGGACCTGCCGCCCCGGATTTTAAATGTTTCCGGCATGGGCACCGGCGAGGTGGCATTTACCCTTCAGTGGGACCGGCGGGTGGTGTCGGTTCCCTTTCTGCAACTGCTGGCCGCAAACGCGGTTATGATCGCGGCTTACCTGGGGGCCGGCGCACTGTCAGGTGCCAGCGCCCCTCTTCTGTTTCTGGCCGGGGTGTTTGCCGTAAATTTTGCCATCGCGCTATTTCGGGTCTATCGTCATTATGCCAACCGCATCGCCATTCTAAAGGGGCACCTGGAGCGGGTTCTGGCCGACAGCCGGCAAAGGGTGGAGCAGGCCGAGGCCATGAGCGCCGAGCTGCTGGAGGAAAAAAAGCAGCTGGTGGCCGAGCGCGACGAAACGGCCCGCCGGTTGCGCATCACCGAGGTCTACACCCGCAAATCCCTGGTGGAGATGATCGCCGCCGGCAATGATCCCACCCGTATTCCGCCGCGGGACCGGGAGACAGGCGTGCTATTTGTCGATATCCGGGAGTTTACCCGGCTGTCTGAAAACCGGGACCCCATAAGGATCGTGGAACTGCTTAACGATTTTTTTGATCGCATGAACCGGTGCATCATTGGTGAAAACGGCGAGATCGATAAGCTTATCGGCGACGGCATCATGGCCCTGTTCAACGATCCGGACGCCTGCCTGCGGGCCGCGGTTTCCATGTGCCGGGAGCTGCGGACATTCAATGGTTCCGGCGTTACGTCAGGTGACCGGGCCCTGTCCATAGGCATCGGCATTAATTGGGGTCATGTGGTGGCCGGCAACATCGGCTCGCAAAGCAAGATGGACTACACCGTGATCGGCGATATCGTCAACGCGGCCAGCCGGCTGGAGGCCCTGACCCGCCACTATGGCGTGCCCCTGATCATTTCCGAGGAGTTCAAGGCGCGGCTTTGCGGAGACTATGCCATGGCCTTTCTGGACATGGTCCAGGTAAAGGGGAAAAAGGTGCCGGTGGCGATCTACGAGGTTTATGACCACCTGGACCCCGATGCCGCAGCACTCAAAAAAGAGGTTGCCGGGGAACTGGAGCGCGCCTTTGACCTGTATCGCCAGGGCGCCTTTGACGATGCTGAATCAATCTACAGCCGGGTAAGGCGGCAGGTGGATACCGCGGCAAATCCCTGCCTGAACGACACCCTGGCCACCCTTGATTTTTATATCCGCCGCTGCCGGGACCTGAGCCATCGTCAGGCGGAAGACGATCTTTCCGTCTGGGACGGGGTGTTTCATTTTGCCATTAAATGATTTTTCACACGGTCCTATCCTGGATATTTCATGAAAAATAAGAACACGCTTTTATGGCCACCATTTATTGTCAGATCATTCTTGTGTGCCATAATCCGTCTCGCATCTGCGCCAAACGCGGTTCGTGAAATATCCGGGGCCGGGGCGCCAGGCCACTTTGCCAACAGCCTGTCTTTTTTCTATCATTCTAAATTAAAAACGGATTTCAACCTTGATTTTCTTAAAAAATATGTTAAGAAATAAAAGATAGTATCTTTTTTTTGGGGCGTCCAACACTGATACCGAAGGGTTTGCATGAAGAAAATTCTTTCCGTAAGTGTAGACACGCTTATACTTAAAAGAATCTCCAGCCTGCTTCGAGAACACGAACACGCCAGTGATTTCGATATTCTTACGGTGGAAAGCCTTCAGGGATCTGACACCACACTCAGAAACACAAAAATCGATATTGTTCTTATCGACCTGTACGCCCCCTCCACGAGCGATCTTGGATTACTCAAAACGATCACGAAAAATAACATTCGTATTCCTTTTATCGTTATGACCCACTTCGAAACCGATGAAGTCGAGTCCACCATCAAGTCCATCCGCGAAATTCGATACTTTGAAAAGCCGGTCGATTTTACGGCCCTGGTAGACAAAATGGTGCAGGAAATGGCAGGTGGCGTCGGCGGTATTTTCCATGGCATCAGCCTGCCTTCCTTTCTCCAGATGTCGGAAATGGAAGGAACCTCCTGTACCCTGAAGGTAACAGCAGGAGTACAGGAAGAAGGTCGACTATATTTGCAAAATGGCGTCCTGGTAGCGGCGGCGACCGGGTCCGTCGTCGGGGAAGAGGCTGTATACCAGATACTCGACTGGAACAGACCGACGATCGAGATTGATTATCCCGACCTGAACGTTACCAGGGAAATTGATCAGCCGCTGATGCGCCTTCTGATGGAAACGACGAGACGACAAGATGCAAAAGCCGGTAAGGTCGTATACAAATCCGGCAAGATCAGTTATAAACCGTTGCCGGCCGGAGATACGGCAGACACCCGGGAAGACACCGAAAAACAGAAAGCCGCTGCTGGAAAAAAACAGGCTGACATCCAAAAACAGAAAGCTGCTGCCGGGAAAAAGAAGGCTGCTGCGGAAAAAGAGAAAGTCGCCCTCGAAAAAAAGAAAGCTGCTCCAGAAAAAGCGGCGGTCGCTGACACCCGGGAGATGCAGGAAAGCCCACCCGCTGAGCCGGCTGAAAAAACCAGGGCCGGATCGGATAAAATCGCGGCTGCCGATGAACCCCGGGCCACAGGGAGCATCCTTCCGTGGTGGCAAAATAAAAAGCTTCGCTATAGCATTATTGCGGGAATATCGGGTTTCATCTGCCTGGGGTTTTTGGCCTTTTTCTTTTCGAACCTTGGCGAACGGTCCCCCGGTGAAGAGGTTGTCAACCCCTTGACTTCAGGAACCGCCGAGGCAGTACGGGTCAGGCTTCCCGTAGAGAATGTCGGCAATACGGGACAGTCCTCCGGTGAACATGCCGTTAAATCCTTGACTTCAGGGACCGCCGAAGCGGTACGGGTCAAGCTTTCTGTAGAGAATGCCGGCAATACGGGCCGTTTATATGTAAACACAAACAATAAAAACGCTACCATTCGCCTTCCTGACATCGAACAAAAATACAGCCCCGGCATGCCGCTGGCACCGGGTAAGTATAAAGTAATCGCAACGGCACCGAACCACGCGCCAATAGAAAAAACCGCCATTGTCTCAGCAGGAACTGACAACAAAATCGACATAGCGTTTCCCCCTGATATGGGCACCCTCTATGTGACTACCGAACCATCCGGTGCCGTTATCAAAATAATGAATTATGATAAAGAATTTCATCAGGGGATAGAGCTGCCGGCAGGTAAGTACCAGATTAACGCTGAATCAGGCTTTGCCAGGGCAAGTGAATGGGTCACCGTTTCTGCCAATGAGAAAAGCAGCCTGTCCTTATCGTTAACCCCGGCTAAAGTCTTTACAAACTCTCTGGGTATGACATTCAAATGGATCGGTCCCGGAAGCTTTACGATGGGCAGCCCGACAACTGAAGCCGGGCGTAACATGGACGAACCACAGCGCAAGGTTACCATAAGCAAGGGGTTCTACATTCAAACCACAGAGGTAACCCAGAAACAGTGGAGCGGGCTGATGGGCAACAATCCATCTTATTTTACAGGTTGCGGCGGAAATTGCCCTGTGGAAAACATTTCCTGGCTGGATGCCCAGGAATTTATAAAAAAATTAAAAGAAAAATATAACATGAATTACGATATGCCCACGGAAGCTGAGTGGGAATATGCCTGCCGCGCCGGAAGCAAAACAGCCATATATACCGGCCCTCTGAGCATCTTAAGTCTTAATAACGGCCCGGAACTGGAACCTGTTGCCTGGTATGGAGGAAACAGCTGTGCGGACTACTCCGGGGCCGATGACTGCTCCGGACGCAAAGGCGCGCAGATCCGATGCCAGCACTGCGGAACACACCCTGTTGCAAAGAAAAGACCGAATGCCTGGGGGCTATATGATATGCTGGGCAATGTCTGGGAATGGTGTTCAGACTGGTATAACAATTTTCCCGGCGGTTATGATACAGGTCCTGTTACAGATCCCAGGGGGCCGTCCATAGGCACACACCGCATAATCAGAGGAGGAGGCTGGTTTAGCGGGGCCGCACAATGCCGGTCAGCACTTCATGACAGGAGCACACCAACCGTTCCGAGTAACGGCGTGGGGCTTAGGGTAGTTGTACGCCAGTAAACAAGCCAATATTAATATAAAAAAAGGGCGGCTTTTATGATAAAAACCGCCCTTTTTTATTCAAGTGTCAAGTCAGGTGGCCCGTCCTGCTACATATCACTTCCTACACCAGTATACGGCTTCACTCGACCCTGGGGTACCTGTCGTCTATGGCTTATGAGAAAGAAGAGTTTAAAATTTGCCTAATTCTGTGTCCGTTTTTATTTGACCTCTATCGGGCAACATATCACTACCGGACAACATATAAGGAGCTCTTGGATATACCCTATAGTGGTATTTCATGGGCCCGGACATTTTTTTAGTAGAAATGGAAGCAACGATGCCGCCCAGAACATTCAAGCCCTTCATCTCCGGAATTACTGTTTCGCCCTCAAGCACCATTTTCCCTGAGGCAAAATCAGCAACAGGACCTTTAAAAAACAGTTTCATCTCAACCGGGGTCGCGGTACGTGCTTTTCCCCACCATTTTTTCACATGAAAATGGCTCCTCATAACACCATTCATCGTAATGGTTCCGATGCTGTCCAGGTATAAAGAACCCGTAAACGGCTCAAGCTGTTCCATCGTGAAGCCTACTTGCATTGGAAGAAAGCCGACACGGACTTTAACCTTAAATGGAGGCATATCAATACTTCCGTTTTCAAGCTTCCTGGTAGACAGGTTTGCTCCACAAGTCATTGTGGTTGTGTCCGGCAGTTTGACTTCCTGTTTCAAACTTTCAATCTCAACCATCCCGTCAACGTGCCAGTTTCCCATTTTAATCACAAAATCATCTTCCTTCTTCTGTGCATCAGATACAGGACGGTCTCCGGTGCTGCACAATGTCGTCTCATCCAAAGGCGCGCCGTAAAATCTATCTCTCATCCAGGCTAACGCGTATGGTGCTACCTGAAACATCGGGATAAGATGATCGGCCGTCGGAAACACCTGGAAAGAAACACGCATACCCATTTTACAATAAGCATCTTTCAGATCCAGGGCCTGGTCCATGGGAATAAACGGATTGGCTGTTCCGTGATACAAATAAACAGGAGCGTTAATCGGGCTTTTGCCGAGCTTCATGCCCTCGACAATCTCGGCCACCTTGGGGACTTTTTTTACTAAACCGTCTATAGTAAGGCGATCCTTTGTTAAATCTTTGCTCCCGACATGCATATATATTTTCAACCCATCGAACACACAGTAATCCCTTGCGCCTTCAAAAGCCTCAACCCCCCCCTCAGTTGCAAGATCATACAACGGCACTTCATTGGGATACTGGTAATAGAGACCGGCTAAGAATAAAAGGTAATAATTGGATCCTGGGCCGCCGTCCAGGACTCTTCCCGTGCGTATGAGATCAGCGGGGACAGCGCCTGCTACAACACCCACCAGATTCAAATCAGGCATATAAGACGGCTGAAGCTGGCCCGCCCACGCCGCGGTCTGCCCGCCCTGGTCGTATCCCCAGAAAACGACTTTGTCGAATCGGCCGAATGGGGAGTAAGGAATCTGCCTTGAAGCCTTAACTATATCCAGTGCGGCATAACCCTGATTATATGCGTTACAGAATGATGGATACCCTCCAGTGGTATATCCGGGATAATCGCCTATTAACACGGCGTAACCCGCTTCAAGAATGGCTGTAATATTGTCGTTTTCCCAGTAGTTGCCTGCCCTCAACTGGAAAGAAGGAGCGCATTTCTGACCAAACCCTTGAGTGGCGGCGCAATAAATAACCACGTTTCCGTGATCCCAGTCCTCAGGCATCAGGACGGTGCCTGTCACGACATTTGGCCTGCCAAGAGCATCAGAAGACCGATACATTATCTGCCATGAATCAAACGGGGGCGCTTCGGGAATTATGACCTTTGTTTTTATGGATCTGATAAGGTCACCATGAACGCCTGCCGGCAGTGGAGACGGCTCTGTGTAAAAAGACGCCACGGATACGCCCTCTTTGGATTCAGCAACGGCCTGAGCGGCAAACAGCAATGCCGATATCATTATTAATAACAGGACCGCCGGAGACTTACGGATTTTTACCATTTTGCTCCCTCCTTATACAGAATTGTTATTAATAACAGGGGTGGTGATTTTTGTTTAAGAATTTGTCTGTCTTTTGCGCTACACGTATGATGATTTTTCAGTGTAACAGTTTGAAGAAAAAAATACAAAGGATGTTAATAATCTTTTTTTAAACTTTATTGTTGTATATGAAAACCTTTTTTCTACCCCACCTGAATCGACCTGACAGAACCGCCCAAATTGCTCATCAACATGTAGCGCCCAGAATAAGATTGACACACACGGCCGCACATGCTATAGATAATAAAAGCAAGTTCTTATCCCTATATTCTTGGAAATTTTACTCTGGTCGATTAACAGGGAAATTGAGCCATGAGCCCCAACCACATTGAACAACGGAAATACAAGAGGCTTTACTTCCCAACGCATGAAACGATTCGCGCCGTTTTTTCATTTTCAGGTGACAAGCAACTGATTTTTGACTCAAAGGTATTGAACCTGAGTGAATTAGGACTCGGGTTGGTGGTGCGCAAAAGCGATACCAACGCGGCCGACGACCTTAAGGCTGGAGATATTTTGCACCTCGAGGAGATTGTCGGGAATCCCGATCTGGAATTTATTCGCGCAATTAAATCTGAAATCCGGTGGGTCGTGAATGCTCAATGGATGGACAATATCGGGTTTGGATGCGAATTTGTCGACATTTCTGCTGAACAGAGGGGGAAAATAGATTCCTTTATAAACCTCGCCGAAGAAACAATGGATAACTCAGCATAGCACTATCAAATGCCGGATAGCCCTATAGTTAAAACAGAAGGATTAACAAAGCGGTTTGGCAGGGCTTCCAGACAAATACTGGCTGTTGATGATCTGAGTATAGAGGTGCGGCAGGGTGATGTCTTCGGTTTCCTGGGGCCCAACGGCTCGGGCAAGACAACAACCATCGGTATGCTGCTGGGTCTGATCCGGCCGACATCGGGCGCTATAGCGCTTTTCGGACGGGAAGTCAGTCAGGATTTGCCCTCCCTGCTGCGGCGAACCAGTGCCGTGCTTGAAAACGCTTCTTTCTATCCCTATCTCTCCGGGCGTAATAACATAGAAGTTTTTGCCAGAATGATGGGCGGCGTGCCGGGTCGCCGTATAGACGAGGTGCTTGAAACTGTCGGTTTGAAGAAAAGAGCCGGGAGTAAGGCCGGAACATACTCACTGGGAATGCGACAGCGGCTGGCGATTGCCGTTGCCCTGCTTAACGACCCGGAGCTTATCATTCTGGATGAGCCGACCACCGGGCTGGATCCTTCCGGCATCATTGAAATCAGGGGCTTAATAGGTGAGTTGGGGCGGCAGGGTAAGACGATATTCCTTTCCAGTCACCTGCTGCATGAAGTGGAGCAGGTCTGCAGTCATGTCGCCATCCTGAATAAGGGCAGGGTTATCGCCCGGGGACCGGTGGACGAGCTGTTGCATCGTGGCAGGATGCTCCGGATGCGCGTTTCGGATGTTCGTGCCGCCGTTACGCTGCTGAAGGATGTAGCGTGGATAGAGACCATAGAAACGGAGGAGGGGGGGGGAACCGTCTTCATTGAGGTGGATGAAGAAAGATTCCCTGATGTCAACGAGATGCTTGTAAAAGGGGGTATCCGCGTCCTGGAGATGAAAACGTCCGAAGCATCTCTGGAGGACTTCTTCCTGGAAACGATTGAAGGAGAAAAGGGAGAGGGAGCGGGTCATGTTTAGAATGATCGGCATTGAGATGTTCAAGCTGAAGAAGAGATGGATGCCCTATATTATGCTGTTACTGCTGCTGGCAACCGTTTTTATTCCATTACTGGAAAGGTATTTGAGCGAGGAGCCACAGGCAGAGACACTGGTATTGCGGGATGCCATGACCAGCACCTTTACGGCAGTGCCTGGTCTGGGCATAATTCTGGTGGCTATCCTGGCGGCTTCGATGATAGGTGCGGAATACGGATGGGGAACACTGCGGCAGACTCTGGCAAGGGGGACAAGCCGTAATAAATACCTGACGGCCAAACTGCTGACGATCGCCATAGTTGTTCCCGGTGGCGTACTGACAGTCGTACTGGTCGGCATTATTGTCAATATCATCACCGGCACTTTAATAGAGGGCATTCTTGACTGGAATGGTTTTGCCGGCTATTTCTTCGCTTCGCTGGGGCGTACATGGCTGATGCTGGCGGTTTATATGTCTATGGCCGTTTTTTTTGCCATGCTGATGCGATCTTTTGCAACCGGGATGGCGGTCACTGTTGCCTGGTATATCGGCGAGTCAACTATCATCGACCTGCTTTCCATCGGCAACGGCTGGTGGGGGGAGGCCATTAGATATCTTATTGGTTATAATATAAATAATTTGATGGCTATGAACGCGGCTATTTTTTTCATTGAAGCAAAGCCGTGGTGGCAGTCCTGCGCCATCCTGCTGACGTATATGATAGTTATCATCACCGGCACCTATTACCTTTTCCACCGCCAGGATTTAACCGCTCAGGAATAATTTTTGCGGGATATCGAAAATCAATTTTGATGGGTGCCCGCTCAAGCCGGGTGCTTCGGCATGCCTTGCTCCCGGTTCTGCCCCGTGATATAAATCATCCAGTCTATTCAACCATTTCATTCGCATATTTTATCGGGAGACACCATGCCGGACAACCGCGTGATTTATCTGATCGACGGTACCGCCTATATTCATCGGGGCTACCATGCCGTGCGCAACCTTTCCAACTCCAAAGGCCTGCCCACCAATGCGGCTTTTTCCTTTACTCGCATGCTGATGAAGCTGATGAAGGAAAAACAATCCCAGTATGCCGTGGTATTTTTCGACGCCAAAGGCCCCACTTTCCGGCACGAGATCGACAAGGACTACAAGGCCAATCGTCCTCCCATGGCCGAGGAGATGGCCGTTCAGATTCCTTATATCAAGAAGATCGTGGAAGGGTTTAACCTGCCTATTGTGGAGCAGCAGGGATACGAGGCCGACGACATGATCGGCACCGTGGCGGTAAAGGCCGAAAAAGAGGGATTTGACGCGGTGATTGTGTCCGGGGATAAGGATTTTGCCCAGCTGGTCACCGACCATGTCACCATCTGGGACCCCATGAAGGAGATTGTCATCGACCGGGCCGCGGTGGAAAAAAAGTTCGGCATTCAGCCGGCCCAGGTGATCGATGCCATGGCCCTGTCCGGCGACACGTCGGACAACATTAAAGGCGTGCCGGGCATCGGCGAAAAAACGGCCCTGGCCCTGATTCAGGAGTTCGGCTCCCTGGACAGCCTTTACGACCGGGTGGAGACCATCACCAAAAAGAAGCAGAAAGAAAACCTGCTGGCCCACCGGGACGACGCCTACCTTGCCAGAAGGCTGGTCACCATCGACACCAACGCACCCGTGGCCTGGGACCTCGGGGCCTTTACGGTCAAGGAGCCGGACAACGCGGCTCTTTCCGCCCTTTTCAGCGAGCTGGAGTTTACAGGCCTGCAAAAGGAGTTTCCGCAACAGACCGACCTGTCGGGCAAGCGCTATACCGGCGTGATGACAAAAAAAGAGCTGGAAGCCCTGGCCGGCCGGCTGGAAAAAGCCCCCTGTTTTGCCTTTGACACCGAAACCACGGCCATTGATCCCATGAAGGCCCGGCTGGTGGGCATATCCCTGGCCCTGGACCCGGACGAGGCCTTTTACATTCCGGTGGGCCACGCATACGAAGGCGCGCCCGAACAACTCGACCGGGACACGGTGCTCAATATCCTTGCCCCGGCCTTTGAAAACAAAAAGATCGCCAAGATCGGCCAGAACGTCAAGTATGACTGGACCGTGCTCTCCCGCTGCGGCCTGAAGATCGCCGGCCCGGTGTTTGACACCATGATCGCCGCCTATCTGCTCAACCCCACCCGCCGCAGTTACGGCCTGGACCGGCTGGCCGTCGACTATCTCAACCATCGCATGATCTCTTACCAGGATGTCACCGGCACCGGTAAAAACGCCAAGTGCTTTTCCGAGGTTGCGGTGGAAGCGGCGACCACCTATTCGGCCGAGGACGCGGACATCACCTTCAGCCTGCACCGGCTGCTGGAAAAGGAGCTGAAACAGGGCGGCCTTTTCGAGCTGTTTGAAACCATTGAAATGCCCCTGGTGCCGGTGCTGATGCACATGGAGATGGCCGGCGTGGCCGTTGACCGGGCGGCCCTGGCGGCCCTGTCCAGTGAGCTGGAAGGACAACTGGAAAAGCTGGAGGATGAAATCTACGGCCTGGCCGGGGAAACCTTCAACATCAATTCGCCCCAGCAGCTGGGCGTGATCCTGTTTGAAAAGCTGGGGCTTCCCACCCAGAAGAAAACCAAGAAAAAGACCGGCTACTCCACCGACGCGGACGTGCTGACCACCCTGGCGGCCCACCATGAACTGCCGGCCCTGCTGCTGCGCCACCGTACCCTGGCCAAGCTCAAGTCCACCTATGCCGACGCCCTGCCCGAACTGATTCACCCGGAGACCGGCCGGATTCACACCTCCTTCAACCAGACCGCCACGGCCACGGGCCGTCTCAGCAGCACCGATCCCAACCTTCAGAACATTCCCATTCGCACCGAGGAGGGCCGCCAGATCCGCAAGGCCTTTGTGCCCCGGTCCGGCTGGACCTTTGTGTCGGCCGACTACTCCCAGGTGGAGCTGCGCATCCTGGCCCATTATTCCCAGGACCCCATTCTGATCGAGGCCTTTGAAAACGACGAGGATATTCATACCCGCACCGCCAGCGAGGTGTTTCAGCTTTTTCCCGAAATGATCACCGAGGATGTGCGGCGCCAGGCCAAGGCCATCAACTTCGGCATTGTTTATGGTATCAGCCCCTTTGGCCTGGCCCGTGACCTGGGCATCAGCCAGAAGATGGCGAAAAATTACATGGACAGCTATTTTGCCCGCTACAGCCGGGTCAAGGCGTTCATGGACAAAGCCATTGCCGACGCCCGTGAAACCGGGCAGACCCGTACCCTGTTCGGCCGCATCCGTTACCTGCCCGATATTGACAGCCCCAACCGCACCCTTCAGGGCTATGCCGAAAGGGCCGCCATCAACACCCCCATCCAGGGCACGGCCGCCGACATCATGAAGCTGGCCATGATTGCAACGGAAAAGGCCCTGGCAAAAGAGGGGCTTGCTTCGGTCATGCTGCTTTCCGTGCACGATGAAATCGTGCTGGAGTGCCCGCCCGAAGAGGTTGAAGCGGTCAAGGCCCTGGTGCAGGACATTATGGAAAACGTGTGCGACCTGGCCGTGCATCTTAAGGTGAATGTGGCGGAGGGCAGTAACTGGGCCGATGCCCATTGATCTGGGTGAGCATGGCTTTGTAAAACGCCCAATCTCTGCGTTGCGCGGCGTCCCTCCTCATTCAGCGTACCGCCAGTACAGCTTCATTCCTCGGGACTCGCGCGCCTTGACCTTGAACGTTTTACAAAGCCATAGAGCCAACGTTTTCATGGGTGACACGGGTGCCACTCAAAGGTATAGCGGCTGTGTTTTATCGTGCTCGTATTCGTGTTCGTAATCGTTTTTTTTGTTTCGATCAAGAGTACGAGTACGAGCAAGAGCACGAGAGGTGGCTGGGAGCTTCAGTGTTGCGAATTTGTATCGCGGCACAACACAGAGATTGGGCGTTTTTCGAAGCCATCCGAGGTAATAATATGGAATTAAGACAACTAGACGACTGCCGCTGGGAAATTCCGCAAACCGGCGCCATGCGGGTGCCGGGCATCATCTATGCCGATGCCGCCATGATGGCGGCCCTTCAAAAGGAAGAGGCCTGCCGCCAGGTGGCCAACGTGGCCACCCTGCCGGGTATTGTAAAGGCATCCCTGGCCATGCCCGACATTCACTGGGGATACGGCTTTCCCATCGGCGGCGTGGCGGCCTTTGACATGAACGAGGGCATTATTTCCCCAGGCGGGGTGGGGTATGACATCAACTGCGGGGTGCGGCTGGCCGTCACAAAGCTTTTTGCCGACGAGGTCGGCCCCCGGATTTCCGATCTGGCCGACGCCCTTTACGCGGGCGTTCCCTGCGGTGTTGGCTCCACCGGCGCCATTCGGCTGACCGTGGCAGAGGAGAAAAAGGCCATTGCCGAAGGCGCGGCCTGGGCCGTCAAGCGAGGCCTGGGGGATGCCGAAGACATCGACCGCACCGAGGACTACGGCCGCATGAACGAAGCCGATCCGGCGGCGGTCAGCGACAACGCCCTGGAACGGGGCCGGCGGCAGCTGGGCACCCTGGGGTCGGGCAACCATTTTATAGAGGTGGGCGAGGTGGTCGAGGTGTTTGATCCGGCGGTGGCGGCCCGGTTCGGCCTGGCCGAGGGGCGGATCACCCTGATGCTGCACTCCGGCTCCCGGGGGCTTGGCCACCAGGTGTGCGACGACTACCTGGCGGTGATGGCAAAGGAGGCCCGCAGATCCGGTATCGAACTGGTCGACCGGCAGCTGGCCTGCGCCCCCGTCACCTCTTCGGCCGGCCGGCGCTATTTTTCCGCCCTGGCCTGCGCCGCCAACTTTGCCTGGATCAACCGCCAGGTGCTGCTTCACCTCTGCCGGGAGGTCTTCATGCGGGTGTTCGCAAAGGGACCGGCGGACCTTGGCATGCGCATGGTATATGACGTGTGCCACAACATCGCCAAAAAGGAGCGCCACGAGGTCGACGGCCGCTTGCGGGACCTGTGCGTCCACCGAAAGGGCGCCACCCGCGCCTTTGCCCCCGGCCATCCCGACCTGTGCGCGGCCTATCGCGACGTGGGCCAGCCCGTGCTGGTGCCCGGCGACATGGCCACCGGTTCTTACGTGCTGGCCGGATGCGACGGCGCCATGGCCGAGACCTTTGGGTCGGCCTGCCATGGCGCGGGCCGGGTGCTGAGCCGCACCGCCGCCAAAAAGGCGGCAAGGGGAAGGGAACTGTTTTCCGAAATGGCGGGCCGGGGCGTTGCCCTGCGGTGCCAGGGCCGCACCACCGCCGCAGAGGAGATGCCCGAGGCGTACAAGGATGTCAACAGCGTGGTGGAGGTGGTCCACCGGGCAGGCATTGCAAAAAAGGTAGTAAAAATAAGGCCTTTAGCGGTTATAAAAGGATGACGGGCCGTTATGCGCCGGCCCGTCTTTCTTTTCCTCGAACCGCGCCCACGGTCCGGTAAAAAATCCGGCAGTTATGGGTTGTTAGGGAAAAAACACCATATCTTGAATTTTTTAGTTGACACATCACAACATCTTGCGCTAGGTTGAGGCTACTTTCAGGGGCAACCCCATTCCCAGTATAAAACGATACAGATCGACGGGTTGGTGTTTGTAAACCCTGTTTTTTGTTTCATACGATTGTTTCAAAGGAGGCCGCAAGTGTTCGAAAGCATCAAGAAACGGGATGGCAGGATCACCACCTTTGATTCCAAGAAGATCACGGAGGCCATTGCCAAGTCAGGCAAGGCCACCGGCGAATTCGACGGCCGGGAGGCAAAAAAGCTGACGCTGCGGGTGCTTACCCTGGCCAGCCAGATGAAGCTGGGCCCGGTGCCCGAGGTGGAGGAGATTCAGGACATCGTGGAGCGGGTCCTGCTGGATTCACCTTTTTATAAGAGCGCCAAGAGCTACATCCTGTATCGCGAACAGCACACCCAGATCCGTAACATCGCCACCAAGGCCAGTGTTAAGCTGGTGGAAAACTATATCGGGAAGATGGACTGGAAAATCAAAGAGAACAGCAACATGAGCTATTCTCTCCAGGGCCTCAACAACTATATCTCTTCGGACGTGACCGCCGAGTACTGGCTCAACCGGGTCTATCCGCCCGAAGTGCGGGACGCCCATAAAAGTGGTGACCTGCATATTCACGATCTGAGCCTGCTGTCGGTCTACTGCGTGGGCTGGGACCTTCAGGACCTGCTGGAAAAGGGGTTCAAGGGGGTCACGGGCAAGGTGGAAAGCTCGCCGCCCAAGCACTTCCGGTCGGCCCTGGGCCAGGTCGTCAACTTTTTCTACACCCTTCAGGGCGAGGCCGCCGGTGCCCAGGCCATCTCCAACTTCGACACCCTGCTGGCCCCGTTCGTGCGCCACGACCGGCTGGACTACAAGGGCGTGAAGCAGGCCCTTCAGGAGTTCGTGTTCAATATTAATATTCCCACCCGGGTGGGCTTTCAGACTCCGTTCACCAACATCACCATGGACCTTCTGGTGCCGGCGACACTGAAAGATCAGCCGGTTATCGTGGGCGGCAAGATCAGCGAAACCGACACCTACGGCATGTTCCAGGAGGAGATGGACCTGATCAACCGCGCCTTTGCCAACATCATGATGGAGGGCGACGCCAAGGGCCGGGTCTTCACCTTTCCCATTCCCACCTACAACGTGACCAAGGATTTCGACTGGGACAACCCCAACCTGGAACCCATCTGGCAGATGACGGCCAAGTACGGCATTCCCTATTTTTCAAACTTCATCAATTCCGATATGTCGCCGGAGGACGCCCGGTCCATGTGCTGCCGCCTGCGGCTGGACAACCGGGAGCTGGCCAAGCGGGGCGGCGGTCTGTTCGGCGCCAACCCCCTCACCGGTTCCATCGGCGTGGTTACCATCAACCTGCCCCGCATCGGCTATGTGTCCAGCACCCGGGAAGAGTTCTTCGACACCCTGGCCCGTCTGGTGAACCTGGCCAAAGACAGCCTGATCATCAAGCGCAAGGTGCTGGAGACCTTTACCGAGAACAACCTGTATCCCTACTCCAAGTTTTACCTGCGGGGCATAAAGGAGAAAACCGGCTTTTACTGGAAAAATCATTTTTCCACGGTGGGCATCATCGGCATGAACGAGGCGTGCGTCAACTTCATGGGTGAAGACATCGGCAGCCGTACCGGCCGGGGATTTGCCCTGGAGGTGATGGATTTTCTGCGGGATCGGCTTTCCGAAATCCAGGAAGAGACCGGCGAGATCTTCAACCTGGAAGCCACCCCGGCCGAAGGCACCTCTTTCCGGCTGGCCATGCTGGACAAGCAGCGGTTCCCCAACATCGTCTGCGCCAACGAGACCTGCGCCTCCGGCAACCCGGTACCCTTTTACACCAACTCCACCCAGCTGCCGGTCAACTACACCGACGACGTGTTCGAGGCCCTGACCCTTCAGGACGACCTTCAGACCAAGTACACCGGCGGGACGGTTTTTCACATCTTCCTGGGCGAGCAGGTTCACGACACTGCCGGCGCCAAGGCCCTGGTGCGCAAGGTGGCTGAAAATTTCCACCTGCCCTATTTCACCCTGTCGCCCACTTTCAGCGTGTGCCCTTTCCACGGTTACCTGAACGGCGAGCACGAAACCTGCAACAGCTGCGGCAGCGAAACCGAAATTTATTCCAGGGTGGTGGGTTACCTGCGGCCGGTTTCCCAGTGGAACGACGGCAAGCAGGTGGAGTTTGGCATGCGCAAGACCTTTGACTCCGGCGTGAGGCAGAGCATGGAGATGAAGAGCCTTCCCGCATATGCCGAGCGGGAAAGTGTCAACATCGTCGGCCCGGGAACAAAGGCGGCGGCGGGCGCCCGCTAGAAGGCCTGCCGGCCATTTAACACAGGCAAACTTAAGGGCGACCCTTTTGACCGGGTCGCCCTTTTTCATTAGCTTAATCGGTATCGAAATCGGTATCGGTATCGAAAAATAAGGATTAAGGACACGAGCACGGGCACGGGCACGAGAAAGCGTAAGAGCACGAGTAAGATCAGAAGCAGAATGAGGAAGACAGGGAAAAACACTCATGCGTATCGGTGGATTGCAGAAAATCTCAGCCATTGATTATCCCGGCAGAGTGGGCTGCGTGGTGTTTACCGTGGGATGCAATTTTCACTGCCCCTACTGCCACAACCCGGACCTGGTGCGGCCAAAAGGGCCGGACTTCATGTCCGAGGCCGAGTTTTTTGACTTTCTGTCCGGGCGCACGCAGTTCCTGGAAGGGGTCTCCATTACCGGCGGCGAACCCTGCCTTCAGCCCGGCCTGGCCGATTTCTGCGAGAAAATAAAGGGAATGGGATTTCTTGTAAAGCTGGACACCAACGGCAGCCTGCCCGACGTCATCGCCGGCCTGATCGAAAAGCGCCTGGTGGATTATATCGCCATGGACGTTAAAACCGCGCCGGAGCGCTACGAACCCCTGGCCGGCCCCGCGCTGTCTCCCCACACCCTTGTTCAAAGCATCGACCTGATAAAAAATTCCGGCCTGGGCTGCGAGTTCCGCACCACCTGCGTCCGGCCCTTTGTGGACGAGGCGGCGGTCCGCCGCATCGCGGACCTGGTGGCCGGCGCTCCGCTGTATGTGTTGCAGCATTGCGGAAAAGAGCGTATGCTCGATCCGGAATTTTTTGATCAGGACCCGGTGATCGGCGCCGAAGAACTGGAGCGCTTTAAAAACATTGTCCAAAACCGTGTGAAACGGTGTATCATACGGTAAAAAAAGGAAATCCCCATGACCAGCATTAAAACCCCAAAAATCAGGGCGCCCAAAGATTACCTGGTCTTTGCCCTGGATGTGCCAACGGTTTCCGAAGCATCGGAATACGTCTACCTTCTAAAAAATCACGTGGGCATGTTCAAGGTGGGCCTGGAGCTGTTTGTCCGGGGCGGCCGCCGGATCATCGACACCATTCACGAGGCCGGTGGCGGCGCAAAGGTGTTTCTGGACCTCAAGCTTTACGATATTCCGGAAACGGTCTACCGCACCATGAACGTCATTGCCGCCATGGGCGTGGATTTTGCCACGGTTCACTGCTCGGGCCAGAAAGACATGCTGGCCGCAGCCCAGGAGGGGGCCGACGGCCGGGTGGGGGTGCTGGGCGTCACCGTGCTGACCAGCATGTCGGCCGATGATGTGCGCGACGCCGGCTATGGCCCGGAGTATGTCGAAAACATCTCCCGCCTGGTGATGAAGCGGGCCGCTGCCGCCGCCGAATGGGGGTTTGCCGGCATCGTCTGCTCGCCGCTGGAGGTGTCGGCCATGAAGGAGCGGTTCGGCAAAGGGTTTCTGGCGGTCACGCCGGGCATTCGGCCGGTAAAAGGACTGGTCTCCCGCGATGACCAGAGCCGCGTCTCCACCCCGGCCCAGGCCATTCGTAACGGCGCCGACTACCTGGTGGTGGGCCGCCCCATCCGCGAACCCGACGACTCGGCCGCTGCTGCCGCCGCCATCTGCCAAGAGATTGAAGAGGCCCTGAAATAGGGAGTGTCCATCCATTGATTATGGCGACACGACAAGGGTTTCCAGGGAGCTTTTCTGTTTTATCGGGTACCACGGGCCAGGCCGCCGGCGGCCTGGCCCGTGCCCAACAGCCCTGCAATTTTTTTCTTGCACACACCGTATGTCTAAATCCTAAAAGGAGACACCATGAAAATTGATATCACAAAAGAAGAGTATCGGCTGCTGCTGGACATGCTGTCCATTTCGGACTGGGTCATGAACTCCTATAAACTGGAGGATGATCCTGAGACCGCGCCCTATGTCGCGCTTGAGCAGAAGCTGCTGTCCCATGCCAGGGACTTCGGGTTCGACAACCTTGTGCAGTATGACGCGGAAGAAAAAGAGTACTTCCCCACGACCGAATATGAGGCGGCTGAAACCGACGCCCGGTTTATCGACGAGTTTGAAGACTTCTGCTTCTGGGAACAGTTGTGCAGCCGTCTGGCTGAAAGGGATCTGATCAGGGAAAGAGGGGCCGAGGCGGTCCAGGAAATGTCGCCCTGGGACAGGATCACCGAAGCAGAAGGCCTGATGGAAAAATACGAGGATGAGTTTGCCGAAAACGGCATCGAGAACCTCGTCATATCAGAAGAATAAAACCTTCCGGCGTTGCCCCCGCGCGGGATCAGAAAATTTTCATGAAACAGCCGGGAGGTTATGATTCATGAACACCTCTTCCCAGAAACGGTCTCGTCAACACTGGCGTGACCGTCTGTATGAAGTGATCTTCGGCACGGATACGCCGGCGGGCAAAGCCTTTGACGTCATCCTGATCGGGAGTATTCTGGTCAGCGTGGCCTGTGTCATCCTGGAAAGCGTTCACGCGATCCGCGATGTCTACGGCGGTATACTCTACGGCCTGGAATGGTTTTTCACGGTTTTATTCACCATTGAATATGTCCTGCGCCTGATCAGCGTCAAACGGCCGGGGATCTATGCCACCAGTTTTTTCGGCGTGGTGGACCTGCTGGCCATTCTGCCCACCTACCTGAGTATCTTTATTCCCGGCAGCCAGTCCCTGCTCACCATCCGCACCCTGCGCCTGCTGCGGGTGTTCCGGGTGTTCAAGCTGACCCATTTTACCCGCGAAGCATGGGTGCTCACCAGCGCCCTGCGGGCCAGCGGCCGTAAAATCGGCGTGTTTATTTTTGCCGTTCTGGTGATTGTCGTAATCTGCGGCTCGGCCATGTATGTGCTGGAGGGAGAAGCAAGCGGGTTTAACGACATTCCCACCAGCATCTACTGGGCCATTGTCACGCTGACCACCGTGGGTTACGGGGATATCTCCCCGCATACACCCCTGGGAAAGGTACTGGCCTCTTTTCTGATGATCATGGGATACGGCATCATCGCGGTGCCCACCGGCATTGTCTCTGTCGAGCTTGCCCAGACCACCAGCAAGGCGGCGTCACGGCGGGCGTGCGCCGGATGCGGCCTGGCCGGCCACACCGCGGAAGCCCGCTATTGCCGGCGCTGCGGCGCGGAACTGACGGGTTAAAGATAAATACTTGTTTGAGGTAGAATTGGGATTGTCATTACATGAAAGTCCTGCTCGTCTCGGCCAACACGGAAACCATCAACATGCCGGTGCTGCCCCTGGGCCTCTCCTGTATCGCCCGGGCCGTCCGGGACGCCGGGCATCAGGTGGAGGTCGTCAACACCACCGATAGGGAGCGGCTGATACCGGAAGCACTTCAGGCCATTGATGCCTTTTCCCCGGATGTCATCGGCATATCGGTCAGAAACATCGACGACCAGGTCATGGCGCCACGCCGGTTCCTGCTGGAGCCAGTCAAAGCGCTGATTGATGCCTGCCGCAAACAGACAGTAGCCCCCATTGTCCTCGGCGGCGCGGGGTACAGCATTTTCCCCGAAGCCGCCCTTGCTTATCTTGGCGCGGACATGGGCATTCGCGGCCCCGGCGAAAACCCTTTTGTCACCCTGCTGGACCATCTGGAAAACAAAAAAGACCCGGCCTCAATTCCCGGCCTTTACCTGCCGGGCCGCGTGCCTGCCGCCCCCCGCGACCCGGACGGCCATATCAACGACTATCCCATGCCCCTGCCGGAAGACCAGTTTTTCACGCCGTCAGAAACAGAGAATGATCCTGTATGGATACCGCTTCAAACCCGGCGGGGCTGTGCCATGGATTGCAGCTACTGTTCCACCCCCGCCATAGAGGGCCGCACCACAGACAAGCGGGACCTGGACCATGTAATCGATACGCTGACGGCCTACAAACAGGCCGGCCATTCTAAATTCTTTTTTGTGGACAACACCTTCAATCTTCCCCCGGCCTATGCAAAAGCCCTGTGCGAAAAAATCATTGAAAAGGATTTACACCTCTCCTGGCGCTGCATTGTTTATCCCTGGAAGGTGGACGCGGAGCTGGCCCAAAAAATGGCGGCAGCCGGATGCGTTGAGGCCAGCCTGGGGTTTGAAAGCGGTGCGCCTGAAATGCTCAAAGCCTTTAACAAAAAACACACCCTGGCCGATGTCAAAGCGGTTTCCGCCGTGTTAAAGCAGTTCAATATCAAGCAGACCGGATTTCTGCTGCTGGGCGGCCCCGGCGAAACCGAAAAAACCCTGAGCCAGAGCCTCTCCTTTGCCGAATCCCTGAACCTGGACGCCATGAAAGTCACCTGCGGCATCCGCATCTATCCTGAAACCCAACTGGCCCGCCAGGCCGTGGCCGAAGGGGTCATCTCCCCGGATGACGACCTGCTTTTGCCCCGCTTCTACCTGGCCCCGGAAGTGAAAGACTCCATCCGCAACATCGTGGCCCCCTGGCTGGAAAAACACCCCAACTGGTTTTCGTGAAAGCAGCGCGCCGCATATTTGATTGCCTGCCCCTTCTTTGGGTGTCCGGTTTTGCTTATATTGATCCGCTTTGCACCAGATTCTTATATTGACATTTCAATAAAGAAAACAGGTCGGGGCGGGCGGTCAGGCGCAACATAGACCGTTTTCCTGAGGATTTTATGTTCAGGCTTTCAAAAAAAGAAAAGGAGCAACTGGTCACAAATTGTGACCGGTTAAATTCATTAAAGCACTCTTCTTCCCTGCCCCGGGCATTCACAGAACAGGGCGTGGCCATGCTGTCAAGTGTGTTAAAGAGTGAGCGGGCGATTGCCGTTAATATTCAGATCATGCGGACTTTTACAAAACTGCGTCAGGTGCTCTTAAATAATGAAGACCTGAGAAAAGAGCTGTCGGAATTAAAGCAACTGACCGAGGACCGCTTTCGCGTTGTTTTTGAAACACTGGACCAGCTTCTGGCGGTTGAATACAAACCCCAAAAGAAGATCGGCTTTACCGTAAAAGAAAAACAGCGCGCCTGTGGGAAAAAAACAGGCAGGGAAAAACCGGGGGCCGCATAAATAGAGAGAAGCAGGGCACGGTTGTTATTTGTCAGGGGTAATGCCCGGACGCAAGGTGCAGGAGTAATCAATCAAGCAGAAGGAGAAAAGGGATGAACGATCGGATAAACCGGGCCGTGATGCGAATGGCGGAAATGGCTGAAGAGAATCTCAATTGTAGTCAGATATTGCTTGGCCTGGGACTGGAAGAAATGGGCGTGAAGAATGACGAGTTAATGAAGGCCATCGGGGGGCTGGCCGACGGAGCCGGATTTTTGAAAGGCACCTGTGGCGCGCTGACCGGCGGTTCCTGTCTGCTGGCCCTGTTTCACGGCCGGGTCCAGGGCGCGACCCGGACGGAACGCCTGGAAATGATGCAGGAAGACCTGGGCGAATGGTTCACCGGGCATTTTGGCGCGCGGCATGGCGGCATCCGCTGCGCCGACATCGCCGGAGACCTGATCGGGACGCCGGAAGTCAAACAGATCTGTGGTGTGGTCGTGGTCGAAACCTATGTCAAAGTCCTGGAGCTGCTGGCCGAAAACGCCGTCTGACCGGATGATGCCCGATAGGCTGTAGGGCAACAGTACGGCCGGGTGGGGAAGAGAGACGCCAGCCGCCTTATTTTTATTGCCTGTTCGCTACTGATTATGCGTCATGATGTATAATCAGTAGCACGCTTTTCCGTTGACATCTCAATGCAATAAAAATAGGTTCGATGAGAAATGGGGCAAAAGAACGCTTTTACAGGCGTTTTACGTCATGACGTATAATCACTGTTCCGGCGGCGCTGCGCGCCGCCGGAATCCCCGAGATGAGCGAATGCTCCACCGCTTTGTCCATGGCGGCGCGCTGATTCGCGCCGCCAGAACAAATCGATGGAGCGTCCAACGCATAACAACCGGGCCAGACTGCGTCTCTCCCTCGTTATGCGTCGGACCGCTCATCTCGGGGATTATGCATGAATAAAAATTGAAATGAAATCATACAAAAAAAAATTCATTATCATATTTTGTGTGTTGTTAATTAACGTTTTATTGGCATTACCAACGGTTCATTTTATCAAATTATCACAACGACATGTTGGCCACCCACTTAATGGTATTTTATTACTTGTTGTTTTTTTACAGTCACTATTTTGCTTAGTTTTATTTTTAATGCATGTTTTAACAATTAAAAAAGCATCACCTGAGCTTAGTGCCTATCAAAAATATAAGGGAATTATATTTTCATCAGTATTGCTCATAAATTCTACGTATTGGATATTGGCATTAATTTTAGCTGATTCTGCATGTTATCAGTGTGGTGGCTTCAGTCCAGCTATTTTCTTTTGGGTGAATAAAACTTGGATAATTCAATGAAATTGCATAACAAGGCTATTTCAGCCGACGCAAAAAGCCGCGCGGCTGAATAGCACGTTTTGTGTAATAAGGGAAATGAATGTTTGAAGAGATGGAGGCGATCAACGAACGGCCGGAACCGTTCCAATTTTACACCGCAAGTGATTTGTGGGCCGATGAGCATACATCAAGGCAGATGCTTTCGTTCCACCTTAACGAGGAAATCGATGTTTCTTCAAGAAACGCGAAATTCATCAATCGGTCGGTGGAGTGGATTGAATCTGTGTTCAACATTGGAACAGACAGCAAAATAGCTGACTTTGGTTGTGGCCCTGGATTGTACGCGACACGCTTGGCGAAACGCGGAGCCAATGTGACAGGCATAGATTTTTCGGGCAGGTCCATTGGGTACGCGAAGGAAATCGCAGCCCGCGAGCAGTTGAACATCAACTATGTGGAGCAGAACTACCTGGAGTTTGAGACAGAAGACCAATTTGACCTTGTGTTGATGATTATGTGCGATTTCTGCGCCCTCAGCCCAACCCAAAGGAAAGGGATTTTAAGTAAATTTCACAGAATTCTGAAACCAGGCGGTTCAGTCCTACTTGATGTATACTCCCTGTCGGCTTTTGAACAAAGGGAAGAGACAGCGACATATGAAGTTAACCAATTCAATGGGTTCTGGTCACCAAACAAGTACTATGGCTTTGTAAATACCTTCAAATTCGACAAGGAAAAGGTTGTTCTGGATAAGTACACAATTGTTGAGGCTGAGCGAACCAGAACAGTATACAATTGGCTGCAATATTTCGCGCCCAAGGAACTGGAGAAGGAGTTTCTGGAGGAAGGATTCTCCGTTGAAAAAATTTATTCGGACGTTGCTGGAACTCCATATAATCTAAAATCAAACGAATTCGCAGTTATCGCAAAAAGGGTGTAGATCTGCACAGAACATTGGTGTTCAGTGGATCGAAAAAAGCGCGTGCCCACACCCTTAGTGTTAACAGCATGGCAAGTCATGATGACCGGCAACTACCGATGAATTCTCGGTGGTTCGCCAAGAGTGGCGGGTTATATTTCCAGCACCAGGCCCACCGGGCAGTGGTCTGAGCCGTAAACCGTGTTATCGATAAAGGCGTCCTTGACCCGGCCTTTGGAGACAAGGTCTTCGGTAACGAAAAAGTAGTCGATGCGCCAGCCCACGTTCCGTTCCCGCGCCTTGAACCGGTAGGTCCACCATGAGTATTTGACCGTGTCCGGATAGAGGTACCGGAAGGTGTCCACGTATCCGTCGGCCGATATTTTGTCCAGCCAGTCTCGCTCGACGCGCATGAAACCGGAAGTGTTTTCATTGGCTTTGGGGTTTTTCAGGTCGATCTCGTTGTGGGCCGTGTTGTAGTCCCCGCAGATCACCAGGCTTCGGCCCTGCTTGCGGTAAGCCTCGGCATGGGCGAAAAAGTCGCGGTAAAAGTTCAGCTTGTAGGCCAGCCGGTCCTCGCCCATCTGGCCGTTGGGAAAGTAGATGTTGAAGAAGACAAAGTCCCCGAAGTCCAGCTCAATGATTCGACCTTCGTTGTCGTATTCCTCCCGGTCCATGCCGATGCGGGCGTTTTCGGGCGTAATCCGGGAAAAGGCGGCCACACCGCTGTAACCCTTTTTTACCGTGGCATGGGACCAGTACGAGGTGTAGCCCTCAATGTTTGCCATGTCGCCGGTTACCTGTGGGGCCTGGAGCTTGGTTTCCTGGATGCCGACCACGTCGGCATCCAGGTTTTTAAAGGTTTGAAGAAAGCCCTTGCCCATTACGGCCCGCAGGCCGTTGACGTTCCAGGAGACCAGCCTGATTTTCCGTTTTGCCAATGTGTCTCCTTTTACTTGAGATACATTTCCTTGTATTGCTCGCGAATCTCTTTTTTGTTGAGCTTGCCCACGCTGGTTTTGGGAATCTGGTCCACGAACAGCACCTCGTCCGGCAATTGCCACTTGGCAAAGGTCTTGCCCAGGTGGTTACGGATGTCGTCGGCCGTGACCCGTTCCTTTTCACCCTCGCGCAGCACCACCAGGGCAAGGGGCCGTTCCTCCCACTTGGGATGGGTGATGCCCACCACGGCCGCCTCCAGCACGGCCGGAAAGGAGACGATTTCGTTTTCCATGTCAACCGAGCTGATCCATTCTCCGCCGCTCTTGATCACGTCCTTGACGCGGTCGGTGATTTTAAGATAGCCGTATTCATCGATGGTGCCCACGTCTCCGCTGCGCCAGTAGCCGTCTTTTGTGAACTGGGCATCCGTCTCCGGTGCGTTGTGATACCGGGCGGTAATCCACGGGCCTCGAATGAGGATTTCACCGGGGGTTTTGCCGTCGCAGGGAACCTCTTCGTCAAGGGCATTTACCACCTTGATATCCAGCCCCACCACGGTGAAGCCCTGTTTCTTTTTCAGTTCCCACTTCTGGTCTTCGGTCAGCTTGTCTGCCAGCCAGGGCATGATGCGGTTGGTGGTCACCAGCGGAGTGGTTTCCGTGGCGCCGTAGGCGTGAATGATTTCCGCGCCGGTCAGGTCCCAGAACCCTTTCATCATTGCCACCGGTGGTTCACTGGCTCCTGACAGCAGGCGGGCGCCGGCAAGGTCCGGTTTTTTGTCCAGGCCGCGGATGTACTCCAGCAGGGGCATGAATATGGCCGGGGCCCCGGCGCTGACGTTTACCTTTTCATCCACGATCACCTTGCACAGCCCTTCCAGCTTGTCCAGGGTATACATGCCCGGAAACACCAGCCGCGCGCCCACCATGGTGGCGGCCTGGCTGAGGCCCCATCCCAGGGCGTGGAACATGGGCACGATCTGGCAGTAGGTGTCGGTGGTGGAGATTTCCGCGTTGATGCCGATGGAGCAGGAGTGCAGGTACACGTCCCGGTGGGAATAATAGACCCCCTTGGGCTTGCCGGTGGTGCCGGTGGTGTAGCAGGCCGCGTAAGCGGAGGTCTCATCCATGTGGGGCCATTCAAAATCCGGGGCGGATTCGGCGATCAGGTCTTCGTAGGAATAGACGTTTTCCAGGCTGGTTTCCACGTCCGCCAGCTTCTTGCCGGGCAGGGTGATGATCACAAATCCCTTGAGGTTTTTGCACAGCGGGGCCACGGCATGGGCGATGGGCAGCAGGGTTTCGTCCACGATGATGTAAGTGGCGCCGCTGTGATCAATCACATAGGCCAGGTCCTGGGGCGTCAGGCGCAGGTTCAGCAGCAGCATAACCGCGCCGGTGCCGGGCAGGCCAAAATAAATCTCATAGTTTTCATGGCTGTTCCAGGCCAGCACCCCCACCCGGTCGCCCACCTGGACGCCGATGGATCGCAGGCCGTTGGCCAGCCGCTTCATGCGTTCGTGGGCCTGGGAATAGGTGTATTTGAACATGCTGCCGTCCAGCCGGCGGCTGATGATCTCCTGTTGGCCGAAACTTCTGGCGGCATGCTGGATGATGGTGGTCACATTGAGCTGGTAGTTATCCTGGCTGGTGGCGGGGAATCCTTTAACAATGTCCATAGCAATTTCCTTTCTGCTGAGAATTCAAGGTTTGAACGGGTGGCCGTTCGTGAGTTGAACCGTCTGCCCGTGCCGGGGGCGGGACAGACGGTTGAAGATGAAAAAACGGATCAACAAAGAGCAGTCCTGGAAAAAGTAGCGTACCATATCGACCCGGACAGGTGTCGCGGGCGGGGAACAATTTTTATTCTAAAAGGGTAGCCCGTTTGCCTTGATTTGGCAAGCTTTCTCTGCCCGGGACGTGTGACACCCGTTACGGCCCTGTGTCGAAAAGGCGGTTGTCGCGTCCCGCCGGCCGGGCGATTCCGGCCCGGATTATTTCGGGCTATAGGTGATCACCGGGTCTTCGGTCTGCCGGAAAATTCTGTCCTTGTTTTCAAGATAGCGCAGGTGGGAGATGGCCTCACCCGTGGCAAACCATTTCTGGGCCGGGGGAAAGGCGTCCCAGTTTTCAGCGGCGATGTCCCAGGTCATGAAAGAGGCAGTTTCAAAAGCCGACAGGCCCGGCCGCGCGGCAAGAATTGCCATCACCTCTTCCAGCCGTTGTTCGTGGTGGGTTTTGAGCTCATCGACGCGTCGGTGGCAGTCGTCAAACAGCCGGCGGTGGCCGGGCAGCACACGGGCCACGTCCATGGCCCGGACCTTGTCCAGGCTGGCCATGTAGCTGTTCAGGGGATCGTCATTTTCAGACCAGCATTGAATGTTGGGGGTGATGTCGATTAAAAGGTGGTCCCCGGCGATCAGGATTTTGTGGGCCGGCTCATACAGGCACATATGGCCCTGGGTGTGGCCCGGTGTGTGTACGCAGGTGAACTGATACCGGCCGATATCGATCTGGTGGCCGTCGCTTAATATCTGAAGTGGCGGCCGCCAGTCGGTGCCGAACTTGCGGGCCGGGTGTTTGTCTAAGGCCTTTCGCAGGGCGCCTTCAGGAAGCCCGCTTTTTACGGCATAGTGGATCATGGGCTCAAAGCCCTGCCAGTTTTCAATGATTTCCGCGTCAGCCCGGTTGAAAAAGACCCGCGTGTGTTCGTTTGCCATGCGGGTGACCAGGCCGAAATGGTCGGCATGCATGTGGGTGATAAACAGGTCGGCCCGGCTGGTGTCGATGCCGATCTCAGCCAGCCCGGCCTGCATGGCCTCAAAGCAGACGTCATGGTTCAGGCCGGTGTCCACGATCAGGCTGCGGGGCTCGGCCCGGACGACATAGGAGTTCAAGTATTTGAGAGGGGTGTCGGGCAGGGGAATCTTGATCCGGAACAGGTCGGGCAGAATTTTTTCAATCATTGGTTGTTTTCCTTGGTTTTAACATCGAAATCGGGATCGGTATCGCTATCGGGATCGACCAACAAACAGGCCCCCGGCCCGTGTCATTGCCAGCGCAGCGAAGCAATCTTGTCCATATGCGGAGGAGATTGCTGCGTCGCTTTCGCTCCTCGTAATGACAGATGGGCGAAGCTCTGCGCGATGGGATGCGCTGCCCCTCTCAATGACAAATGTGATTCCGGGTCAACTCAGCGACCGCAGGCAGGATAGGTCGCAGTTCTGGAACATGGTCACGTCCATCTCTTCGTCGATATATCGCAGGTCTTCGGCCAGCATGCAGTCCGCGGTTTCGCCGCGGAACCGTTTCTTGTACTCGGCAAACAGGCGGGGCTTTTTGGCGCCCAATTCAGCGGCCACCTCAACAGCCCGGTCGATGACAGCCCTGTCTTCGGCCAGTTCGTCCACCATGCCCACGGCCAGGGCCGTCGGCCCGTCAAACTTGCGGCCGGACAGAAAGGCCAGGTCGGTCATGCGCTCGCCGATCACGTATTTCACCATGGCCAGGCACCCGGAGGGAGGAATGATGGCGACATCAATCTCCGGAAAGGTGCACACCGCGCCTTTGTTCTGCATCACCCGGTAGTCCAGGCACATGGAAAAAGCCAGGGCGCTGGCCACCACATGGCCGTTGACCGCCGCCACCATGGGCCTGGGAAACACAAAGGCCCGGTGGAAAAAGGTGAACAGCTCTTTGAAAAATTCCTTGATGGCCTCCGCCTCCAGCCCCATTACGTAGGAAAGGTCCATGCCGGAGGAAAAGAACTGCCCCCCGGCCCCGGTCACCACCACGCCGCGAATGGCGTCATCGGCCTCGATGTCGTCCAGGGCCGCGTTAAACTGGGCGATCATCTCGCTGTTAAAGGCGTTTTCCGGCGCATTGTCCATGGCCAGAATCATGACTCCGTTTCTGGTATCCATCTCGATTGGCATACAGGGCCTCCTTTCTCAAAATCGTCAGGTATTACAAAAACAGTTGAATCAATAAGTCGTTACAGCCAGCGGCTCAGCAGGCCCATGATTTTCACGGTGATCCAGTCGGTCAGGCGCGTGGGAAAAAGGTGGTAGAACAGCACCATAATTTTTGCCTGCATTCCCACCACCTGCCGGATTCTGGGCCTTCGGGCGGTCAGTGCGTGCATCACCGCTTTGGATATTTTTTCAGGCGGAAAGGCCACCTTGTTTATTTTTTCGGGCAGTTTGGTCAGCAGCTTCAGCTCTTTTTCATAAAGTCGTTTTGCCTGCTCCGGCATGGCATCAATGATTCGGGCGCTGTTTTTCGTGGCTTTGTTCCATATTTCGGTTTTGGAACTGCCCGGCTCGATCAGGCAGACCCGGATGCCGGAGGGCAGCAGCTCCAGGCGCAGGGCGTTGGCCACGGCTTCCAGGGCGAACTTGGACGCTGAATAAGGTCCCAGCAGGGGAAGCGTGTTCCGGCCGCTTTCGGAACTCATGAAAACGATGCGTCCTTTTGCCTTTCGAATCAGGGGCAGAAAGGCCTGGGTCACGGCAAGCTGGCCGGTCACATTGACCTTCATCTGTGTTTCAAACATGGCCAGGGGGAGAAACTCCAGGGGCCCCTGAACGGTGATGCCAGCGTTGTTCACCAGGGCGTCCAGACCCTTGCCGGCCAGGTCGGCCTCCAGCTTTTTTACCGCCTGCCCGATGGTGTCCGCATCGGTGACGTCGATGATCACCGGGATGATATGGCCGCTGCCGGCAGACACCAGTGCCTCGCCGTCCGCCGGATTTCGGACCCCGGCAAACACCTGCCAGCCGGTCCGGGCCAGGTCAAGGGCGCACTGGCGGCCGATGCCCGTGGAGGCGCCGGTGATCAGAACGGAAGCCATATCGTTTCTCCTTTGCCATAGGGGTGAGGCAAGCATACGCCTTGCCGGGAAGCTTCAGCTATAGCAAGGCCTGCCGGGCGTGTCAATTTGAACCTGGAGAATGTCGCCGCCGGTGTGCCGGTTGCCATTCTTCTTGACGGTATCCCTGCAATTGATTATTTTGATAAGGTCATGCCTTTGCTGGCCGCCCTTTTTCCCAAAACAGCAGGAGTCCGCATGAAAACATCACTGGAAAAGTACAGAGAGTATGGCCGACGGATCGAAGACCTGATCCGGCCGGCGACCTTTCCCCTTGCGGTAAAAATTGTCCGGTCGGAAGATGACATTGCGCCTGAATACAAACGTCCCTTCAGGGACCTGGGCGTGCAGAACTTTGTATGCCAGAATTTTAAAATGGCGCGTGCCTATGGGTGGACCATCGCCGTTACCGGGGCGGACATCAACTGCAAGCTGGCCCGGGCGCTGTACGGGTGGGACACGCTTACGGACCAGGAGCGGGAGTGGGCCGAGTCTTTCAGCGTGGGGCTTTATTCAAAGGACAGCGAAACAGCGCGAAAATTCGGACATCATCTCTACGCGCTTGACGAACCTTTTTCGGGCCTGATTGTATCCCCTTTGACACGGACAAAGGTCGTGCCGGATACGGTGCTGGTATACTGCCTGCCGGCCCAGGCCATGCGGTTTGTCCAGGGATATCTGTTTATGGAGGGGGGCGTTCTGGAATTTGCCGCCGCCGGAAGGGTGGGCTCTTGCCATGAGGGGGTGACCAAGACCCTGAAAACCGGCAAGCCCCAGTATGTCACCCTGGGCAACGGAGACCGCATATGGGGCGGTGCCCACGACCACGAGGTGATGTTTGCCTGCCCGGCGGAAAAGCTGGATATCCTGATGGAAGGGCTGGAAAAGACCCACGCGGCGGGCCTGCGTTATCCCATACCGCAATACATGAACTATGCGCCGGGGTTTCAGGCGTCGTTTGAAAAGGCCGCCGTGCAGCGGGCCGGCGGCACCATTGAGAAAAAATAGGGGCGCGTCCGTTTCCGGCGGTGCCCATGCCGTCCGGCGCGTTGTTTCATACCGGGGTGACGCCTCGAGAAGCGGAATAATGATTGAACAACCGGGGTGTTTATGGTATGGTTATGTAAAAATATGAAACGGTTATGGGCGGTTACCAATCAATGTCCGCAAAGATGCCAGAAGGCCTGGAATTATGACAATTGAAGAACGGGCTCGAATTCGAAGACAGAAGATAACCGGTCATTTGTCCCACGGATATGACGAGGCGGATGACTGGGACCTGGATTTCTGGCTGAAACAGACCCCCCAGGCCCGCCTGTCCGCCCTGGTGGCCATTCGAAACGACATTAAAAAAGTCAACCCGGACCGGCTGAAGGAGTCGTGAAGGAAGGATCGTTGTGGATACCATTCAGGATTTTGAGGACATCCTTCAGCTTTTGGCAAAACACCATGTCCGATACCTGATTGTCGGAGGACTGGCGGTGATCTTTCACGCCAAACCCCGTTATACAAAAGATATCGATATATGGCTGGACTGCCGGATGGAGAATGTCGAAAACGCCAACAAGGCACTGGCAGAGTTCGGCTCTCCTTTTTTTCTGTCTGTCCCCGTCAAAACGGACGAGATCCTTCAACTTGGCGTGGCCCCGGATCGTATTGATTTTTTACTGGGGCTTTCGGGGGTAGCGTTTGAAGACGCCTGGAAGAAAAAAATTATCAGCAAATATGGCGATGTGGATGCCAACTGGATTGATATTGACAGCCTTATAGAAGTCAAGCGCAGGATCGATTCGCCAAGACATCAGGAAGATGTTAACACTCTTCTGAAAGTCAAACAGAAGCAGCAGGCCGATAACAAGCGGGTTTGAGACCCGATTCCGCCAGCCGCCGCTTGGTGGCTTCAATTCACGCAACCCTCTCCATCACCAGTTCTGAAACTTCTTTGACCTGAAGTCGGTCCGCCAGCCCTTCTGTCTTGACGGCATCTTCCAGCATCACGGCGCAGGCCGGGCAGGCCACGGCCAGGACCGAGGCGCCGGCCGCTACGGCTTCCCGGCACCGGGAACGCGCCGCGGAGTCACCGCCCCCGGAGATCATGTCGGTAAACAGGTTGCCCCCGCCCCCGCCGCAGCACAGGGCGTTTTCGCGGTTGCGGTCCATCTCCGCAAGTTCGATGCCCGGCGTAAACGAAAGCACCGTGCGGGGCGACTGGTAGTCAGCGTTGTGACGGCCCAGGTAACAGGGGTCGTGAAAGGCGACGCGGGTTTTTGTGCCAGGAGATTTAAAAGAGAGGCGGCCCATGGCAAAGGCCATTAACTGGGTGTAGTGAAACACCTGGAACTGCCCGCCCAGGGCCGGGTAGAGATTTTTAAAGGCATGAAACGAATGGGGCGACAGGGTGAGGATTTTTTTGACGCCCGTTTTGTCAAAGGTTTGAATGTTTTTTGTGGCCAGATCCTCAAACAACGCCTTTTCGCCCGTCATGGCCACGTCATTGCCGTCTGAACATTCGCCGTCCGTCAGCACACCGAAATCAACCCCGGTCTTTTTGAGTAGGGCCGCAACGGACCGGGCGATCTCCTGCCCACGGGAATCATAGGAACCCACGTCTCCGGCAAAAAACAGGTATTCCTGTCCGGAAAATTCGGGCACGTCCGTGCCCTCGCGCCAGTCGGCCCGTTTTTTGGCCGACTTGCCATAGGGGTTGCCCGCGTTCTGCACACGGGTCAGGTAGTCCCGAACCGGGCCGGGCACCGTGCCGGTCTCTAGGATGGCGTCCCGTCCCGCGGTAAAGGCCAGCAGGATCTGGTCCTTGAAACCGGGCATGGCGCAGTGGGCCACGCAGTTGCCGCACCCGGTACAGGAGAACATGATCCGGCCCAGCCGTTCGCTGACATCAATTTTTTCGGAAAGCCACGCCGAAAGCAGCCACATGCGGCCGCCGGGCGCGAAAGTTTCAAACCGGTAGGCAAGGTAGGCCGGGCAGTTGATGTCCGCGTAGTTTGACGGGAATTTGCAGTACCCGCACCGGAAGCAGCGGTGCAGAATTTCCTGATGTTCCATGGAGTGGAATCCTTATCTTTTTCACTGTTGTTCAAAAACGGTTTTAACCATGGCGGCACATTTTTTGATTTGTTTATCCAAATCGAAATCGCTATCGGGATCGGTATCGAAATCGAATTTAATGTACGGTGAATTTTTAAAAAATGATTCTCTCTCTTGCCTTTATCCGTGTACTTTTCTTTGGCGCAAAGAAAAGTACCAAAAGAAACATTGCCCGTGCAGCTTGGCCTTCGGCTTCCCTCGCGCGGACGGTTTTTTCGGCGCGGGCAGGAACTCGCTTGAGGATCGTCTCAAAAGCCGGTTTCCGAAGATTTTATCTTTCCTCTCTGTTGTGCTTCATCGGGACACGGCGCTCAGACAGCCTGCCCGCTTTTTCCGAAAAAACCGTCCGCGCTCGGCGGCGCTGCAATGGGCGGTGCTGAACCGAAAACGTTTATCCCGGCATAGTCGCTCATGATGTTGCACGACCCGGATATACAATATTCAGGGATAACCCGGAAAATATTTAGTCAGGGTTCCCAGTTGCCCGGATTCATGATCCGGTTGGGGTCCAGCGTGTTTCGCAGCCGGTCCATCAGTGCCACGGTGCCGGGGTCCATTTGTTTTAAAATCTCCTTCTGGGCCGGGGCCTCGGCCTTCCAGGGAAGGCCGCCCATCTTCAGGCAGGCCCGGTTGGTCTCTTCCAGGGCGGCCGCGGCCCGGCCCACGTCATCGCTGTCGGCCCGGTTAAAAGCATAGGCGAAAAAGAACATCATGGCATGGCCGGCGCCGATGATTCTTGCTCCCAGAGAATAGGTGGTGCGGTATTTTTCAGCGATTTCAATACCCCGTTCATAAGCCTCGACAAATCGCTCAATGGCCATGATGGCGCCCACATACTCAAAGCCGCCCCCTTTTCGCGCGTCGGCAAACCGGGCCAGGTCGGGCGAGGGAATTTCCATGAACCGGGCCTTCTGTACCGGCGGAATGGGCAGAAAGCCGGCGGCCTTGGTGTCGGTGATGGGTCGCACCGATTCCTGGAGCAGGTTGCGCTTGAAGATCAGTTCTTTTTTGGAATGGGCGCCGAAAGCGATGTTGACATGAAAAAATCCCTTGGCCCATGACGGCTTGGGGCTCATCCACGGGGTCATGTCTTCGGCCACCTGGGCGCCGGTGAGCCGGGAGATGATCTCCGGCATTTTGTCAGCGGTTTCGCATACGTAGATCAGCACGTCATTATGCCGGTAGTTGGGAAAAAGCCGGATACCGATTTTTGTGATAATGCCGGTGGTGCCGGACCAGCCCAGAAACAGGCCGGACAGGTCAGGCAGGGGGGCTTTGGCAAACCACTGGGGTGACACGCTGCATGACCCGGTACGAACGATCTCACCGGTGGGCAGCACTGCTTCCAGGCCGGTGAGCATGTCTGAATGAAACCCGCCCAGCACCGAGAGGTGGCCGGAGCCGTGAATGCACACGTTACCGGCAATGGTGGCGGCCGGGGGTGCGTCGGGCATGGAGTGCTTTAAATCGGGATGGTGCTTGGAAAGGTGAGCCTTGAGTCTGCCCTGGGTCACACCGGCCTCCATCACGGCGTAGCGGCTGGCCGGGTTGACTTCGAGAATGGTGTCCATCCGTTTCATGTCCACAATCACCCCGCCCTTCAATGCCCGGGTCAGGCCGGAAAGGACCAGGCCCCCGCCCATGGGCACCAGGGGCACCTTCAACTCATTGGCCAGCCGGACGATTTGCGCCACCTGGTCGGCGGTTTTGGGCATCACCACGGCATCAGGCGCGGCCGGCGGCATGGTGCCCTGGTCCATGGAGTAGATGTAGCGCTCTTCGGCCGCGTCAGAGACAAAGGCCTCGCCCACAATGGCCTGCAGCTTTTTTATCAGGTTTTTCATCGGCTCTTCCTGATCGGTAGTGTGCCCCCAAAGGCAATGGTTTAATATGTTTCGATTTCGATGGGTGTGTCGCTTTCCAATACGGTCAAAAAGGTTTCAGTCTATTCTCCCAAAGCGACCTGGACAAGGTCGCTGACCAGAATCGGCATCAGGCCCCGCTCCGCCACTTCCTGGGCCATGGTGGCCATGCAGAAGGGGCAGTTGAACACGCAATATACGGCCTTTGCATCCAGCATGTCGGCAATGTTTCTTTCCACCAGGTCGTCGGCAAACTCGTCCCGCTGGTGGGCCCGGGGAACCCCGCCGCAGCACAGGGCGTTGGCCCGGTCATACTTGCGGGGCGCGCGGACGGTACCGATTTTTTCAAAAATTTCGTCCAGCACCGCGTCGGTCTCCGGGCAGAGCCGGTTGGAACAGCCCCGCTGGTAGGCGATCACCTGGTTTAAAGGTTTGATCCGGTCGGCCAGGTCGTCCAGCCGGCGGTTGATATAGTCAAACAGGTGGATCGGCCGGAAAGGCACGTCAATGCCGTAGGCATTTGCCAGGGTGGTGTAGGTGCCGTAGCACTCATCATGAAAGCAGACCATGTCGGTAAGGCCGGAGTCTTTCATGAAAAAGGACATGATGTTATCGATGGCTTTGGGCACCCGCTCCCGGATCACCGAGTTTTTGGCAAAGTGAAGCCACATGACGTTGCAGAAGATGTCTGTTCCTGCAATCACCGAGGCCCCTTCAAACAGCCGGCCCCGAATGGAGCCGGTGAGCATGGGAAAGGCGCACATGTTGATCAGGGGTTCGGAGACCGTCGCCCTGGTCAGCCGGCCCTTGAAGGCCATCATGCCCAGCTGCTCGTCCACGATGGGCCGGGGCGCGGGCAGCAGGCCCAGTTCTTCCTGGCGTTCCACCAGCACGAAAAACGGGTTGTTGTGGTTGGGGCAGTACTCCTGGCAGGCATAGCAGGTGAGGCATTCATGCAGGACCCGGCTATCCTTGCCGGCATTGATCTTCTGCTTTTCTTTTTTCGCCTCAGCCACGTCGGCAAAGGAGATGTACTGGCAGTTCATCAGACAGTCTACGGTATTGCAGGCCGCGCAGACGGCTGGATCAAAGACAATGGCGTTCATGACAAACCTTTCTTGAAATAAGAAAGCATCTAAAAACGGAATATTTTCTTCATGAAAAACCTGTTCTTGGTTTTTGGAAGGGTTCTTTTATTTTTGCACCGCAAAGACGCAAAGAGCGGAAAGGGTTATGGTTTGCTTCGCAAAGAGTCAACCGCCGTATTACGCGAAAGCGTCCCTGTTTTTCTTTGCGACCTTTGCGTCTTTGCGGTGAGCTTCATTTTTGAGGTTGTCATAAAAATGCCCGGCGTCATACTACCGGCGGCCGACAGTCCGGTTGTGCTGCTTTGCGCGCATGACCATCATGTCGACCTGGGCAGGGGTGAAAAGCCCCTCGTTTATAAAATGCTCGCCGATCATGGGCTGAAGCTGCTTCTGCCGGCCCGTTACAGCCATCTGCTGGTACTTGGAAAGCAGGCCGCAGCGCCGGGCATATTCACCAAAAGGCTCATTTCTGTTTTTGCCGGACAGGACCCGGTAGACCTCTTCATCGGAGAGAAAGTTCCACTGCCGGGCGATTTCACCGAACCGGGGCCGTTGATTTTTCTGCCACACAATGGCGTTGATCAGGGTTTTCCAGGAGATCAGGCCCGAGTAGTAAAGATATTCGCCCAGCCGCAGCTCCCGGCCGGGCAGCCTGCCGGTGTAAAAATGATCCGTTGTTTCTTTGCGGGGCGATCGCCGGGGCGCGGGCCGGGGGGAGGCGGGTTTTTCTTTTTTCACCGTGGTGGTTACGGTGGAACGGCCGGAGAAAAAGAGCCGAAGGGTGTGGTAGGCCGAGGTCGCTTCTTCAAACATGCGCTTGAGTTCTTCCTGGCTTCGGCCCAGGGCCTTGGCCCGGTCCGGATGGGTTTTAAGCGCTTTTTTGCGAAAGGCGGTTTTCAGGTCCTGTTTTGCCACGGTTTCCAGAAAACAGGCATCAATAACGGCTGCCGCGGGAAACAGCAGCCGGCACGCATGCACGACCTCCGCGCCCGGCACCTGGCTGATCATAGGGCCACCTCCAAAAGGCTGTAGTGAAAAAGAGAAGATTTTTACTGATGTTATGCAGGCGGGGGGCCTGTGTCAAGACAGAAACAACAAGGCCAGGGACTGTTCCATGCGAAGGGGGCAAGGAGAAGAACACAAAAAAAGCAGGGGCACGGCAAACCATGCCCCCGCTTTCATGCTTCTTCTGTTCCCCTTCCGGAAAAGAGGGAAAAAACCGATTGTGCGCTACTCTTTTTTATCCAGGCCGAAGGCTGTGTGCAGCACGCGCACGGCCAGTTCGGCGTATTTTTCTTCCACCACACAGGAGATGCGGATTTCAGAGGTGCTGATCATCTGAATGTTGATGCCCTCGGCGGCCAGGGTGGAGAACATGGTGGAAGCAACACCGGAGTGGTTTTTCATGCCCACGCCGATGATCGATACCTTGGCCAGGTTTTCCGCGCCCATCACCTCTTCGGCGCCAATGGCCTTGCCGGTTTCCTGGGCAATGGCCAGGGCCTTTTTATAATCCCCCCTGGAAACGGTGAAGGTCAGGTCGGTCTGGCCCCCGGCCCGTGTGTTCTGAATGATCATGTCCACCAGGATGCGGGCCTCGGCGATGGGACCAAAAATTTCGGATGCCACGCCCGGCACGTCCGCCACCTTTTTGAATGTGATCCGGGCCTCGCCCTTTGAGCAGGTTACCCCGGAGATGACCAGTTCTTCCATGCCGGTGTCTTCTTGCAGCACCATGGTTCCTTCCTCCTCGCCAAAAGATGTTCTTACGTGAACGGGCACGTTGTATTTTTTTGCAAACTCCACCGACCGGATCTGAAGCACTTTGGCGCCCAGGCTGGCCATCTCCAGCATTTCGTCGTAGGAGATTCTGGAAAGTTTTCTGGCCTTGTCGCAGATGGAGGGGTCGGTGGTGTAGACCCCGTCCACGTCGGTGTAGATTTCACACACGTCGGCCTTGATGGCGGCAGCCAGGGCCACGGCCGAGGTGTCGGACCCACCCCGGCCCAGGGTGGTGATGTTGCCGTCATCGTCGATGCCCTGGAACCCGGCCACCACCACGATGTAGCCGTCGGCCAGCAGCGTGCGGATTTTTTCCGCGCCGATGCTGATAATCCGGGCCTTGGTGGCCGCCGCGTTGGTGCGGATTTCCGCCTGGAACCCCAGCAGGGACCGGGCCTTGTGCCCCATGCCGGTAAGCATCATGGCCATGAGGGCCACGGTGGTCTGCTCGCCGGTGGAGAGAAGGGAGTCCATCTCCCTGCCGTCCGGGTCTTCAGCGGCCTGGTTGGCCAGGTTGATCAGGCTGTCGGTGACGCCGGCCATGGCCGACAGCACCACCACCACCTGGTTGCCCGCAGTGGCGGTGCGGATGACCCGGTTGGCCACGTTGCGGATTTTTTCGATGTTGGCAACCGATGTGCCCCCGAATTTTTGAACCACAAGGCCCATGACAATTTTTCCTCCCGTCAGCAGGGGCGAATCCATCTGTTCGCCCGGCAACCGGGCAGACAGACCCATCTGCCCCTACACGTTTGTTTTGATCAGTTGTTCGACCAGCGCTTCCCCCTTTGCCGTGCGGGGGGTCACACGAATATGGCGCACGGTATCTTCCACGATATCAAGGGCGATGTCAATATCTTCCTTCCATAAATCCGTCCCGAATTTGTGGGCCCACTCAATGGCCGTCACATGGCCTTCGTCCAGCAGGTCATCCATGCCCAGGTCCTCAATCTGGTCCGGGTGGACCAGGCGGTAAAGGTCGATGTGACAGAGGGTTCGGCCGCCGGCGCCGGGGTACTGGTTGACCAGGGTATAGCTGGGACTGGTGACCGGACAGGCATCAGAAACCCCCATGCCCCTGGCCAGACCCTGGACAAAGGCGGTCTTGCCGCTGCCCAGGTCCCCGGTCAGGGCGATGACGGTGCCGGTCACGCAGTGCCGGCCGATTCGTTCAGCCAGGGCCTGTGTCTCTTCAGGCGAGTTTGATCTGTGTTGGAAAACAGTCGACAAACCGGTCATGGGTGTTGCTTTCAAGGGTTCGAAGGGCCCGGGGCAGGGCGGACGACACGTCGGAGGCCATCAGCCCGGTTTCTCCCGTCTCTTTTACCGCGATGTCTCCGGCCAGGCCGTGAAGAAAAACGCCCAGCCGGGACGCAATTCCGGTGTCGTATCCCTGGCAGATCAGGCCCGCAATGACGCCGGTCAGCACGTCTCCCATGCCGCCGGAGGCCATGCCCGGGTTGCCGGTGCGGTTGACAAATACCGTGCCGTCGGGATGGGCCACAACCGTGCCGGCCCCCTTGAGCACCAGGTGGACATGGTGGACCCGGGCAAAGTCCTGGGCGCATCGGATCCTGTCGTTTTGTACCTGTTCTGTGGTCATGCGGCAGAGCCGGGCCATTTCGCCGGGGTGAGGGGTAAGCACCGCCCGGTCCCGGCCAAAAGAGAGCATGTCCGGATCGTCGGCCAGGCAGGTGAGGCCGTCGGCGTCGATGACCATGGGCGCGTCGCTTTTTTCCATCAGGGCACGCAGCAGGGTTCTTGCGGCCGGTCCGGTTCCCATGCCCGGGCCGATGGCCAGGGCCTTTTTGCCGGGCGTCTGCCCGAGGATCGGATCAATACAGGGTTTGTCAAACATCCGGCAATCCGCATTCCCCACCGGCAGTGTCATCACTTCAGTTGCCAGGGACTCCACAATCGCGTTGATGCCGGCGGGCACGGCCAGGGTCACAAGACCGGCGCCGGATCGCATGGCGGCAATGCCGACCATGGCCGCGGCCCCGGTTTTTCCGGCGGACCCGGCCACTGCCAGCAGGTGGCCGGCGCTTCCCTTGTGGGCGTCCGGCAGTCGGGGGCGCAGGTAGCCGGCGGCCATGGCCGGTGTCAACAGCCATCGCCGGGGGTCGGCCTCACTGGCCACAAACGGCGGAATACCGATATCCACCACGCCCAGGCGGCCGGTGAACATCGCGCCGGGAAACAGGAGCTGGCCCGGCTTGGCAAAGCCGAAGGTGGCCGTGGCCGTCGCTTTTACACAGGCCCCTCTGGGTTGTCCGGTGTCTGAATCCAGGCCGGACGGGATGTCCACGGCAAAGACGGGCCGGCCCGACCGGTTCATGAAATCAATGGCCTTTGCAAACAGCCCCTTGACTTCAAATTTCAGGCCCGTGCCCAGAAGCGCGTCGATAAACAGGTGCTGGTGGGAGAGGACGTTTTTTTTTCTGGCAAAGCTTTTTTCGTCGGGAATGCAGATCACCGGAACGTTTAAGGCGGTAAGCAGGTCCAGGTTGGCCTTCGCGTCTCCGTTCACCTTGTCCGTCTCTGCCAGCAGAAACACCGTGACCTCGGCCCCCCGCTGGGCAAGGTACCGGGCCACGACAAACCCGTCGCCGCCGTTGTTGCCCCGGCCGGCGATCACGGCAATGCGTTTTTCAAGGGCCCCGGGAATGGTTTCAAGCAGCCAGCCGGTGGCACTCCGGCCCGCGCTTTCCATCAACACCCGGCCGGGAATGCCGAAAGACTCGATGGTGGTGCGGTCCATCTGCCGCATCTCGTCGGCGCATACGAGGTACATTGCACTCTCCTCTAAAATCGGTATCGCTATCGCTATCGGTATCGGTATCGAAACAACGCTACGGCTCACAGGGTGTGCTAACGGTATTTATCGATTTCGATCCCGATCCCGATCCCGATTTGGATGATATGATGTGTTATCTATATCTCACGAGTCGATTTGGCCGCATTGAATTAATCCATGTCGAAAAAATTCATGAGATAAGGGACAGCATGTCCCGCACCGCCCGATCCATACCCACCAGGGCGGCCCGGGAGACAATGCTGTGGCCGATGCTGAATTCGTCGATTTCCTTAAGGGTGACCATCCACTCAATGGTGGTGTAGCACAACCCGTGCCCGGCATTAACAATCAGCCCAAGGTTGCGGGCCACCTCCACGGCCTTTCGAATCCGGTCAAACTCCTTCTGCCGGTCTTTTTCGGTGGCGGCCTCGCAGAAGGCGCCGGTGTGAATCTCCACGGCCACGGCGCCGGCATCATGGGAGCGGCGCACCTGGCCGGGGTCCGGATCGATGAACAGGCTTACCGGAATCTCGTTGCGGTGCAGGGTTTCAATGGTTTTTGCCACCGGCCCGCCGTGCCTGGCAAGGTTGAGCCCCCCTTCGGTGGTGAGCTCTTTTCGCTTTTCCGGCACCAGGGTGACCAGGTCGGGTTTGACCGAAAGAGCGATTTTTTCCATCTCCGGGGTTACCGCCATCTCCAGGATGAAGCGGCGGGCCGCGGCCCGGAGCCGCACCACGTCAGCGTCCTGGATGTGGCGACGGTCCTCCCGCAGGTGGGCCACGATGCCGTGGGCCCCGGCCAGCTGGGCCAGCACGGCCCCGGCCACGGGGTCGGGATAACCCACCCCCCGTGCCTGGCGCAGGGTGGCGATGTGGTCGACGTTGACGGCCAAGTGTGTCATGGCTACCTCTTTTGGCGGCTTCGTAAAAAGCCCAATTTCTGCGTTGCGCTGCACCCCTCGTCACTGCGGCGTACAACAAGTACGCCTCATTCCTCGGGATTTGCGCGCCTTGAACTTGAACTTTTTACAAAGCCGCCTGGATTTTGATTTTATACGATGACACGCAAAGAATGCAGGAGACTATAGACTCGCCAGCATTTCCAGCAGTTCCCGCGTTTTTGCCTCCATTTTTTTTGCCTCGGCTTCGGACCGTTCGTGGTCGTATCCGGAAAGGTGCAAAATACCATGGATCAGCAGCTCTGTAAAGCGGGCCTCCAGGGAGATGCCCATGGCCCGGGCCTCCCGAAGGGCCGTGTCCGCGGATATCACCACGTCGCCCAGCAGGCCGGGGGTGAGGTCGGCAAACGCCCCTTCCTGCATGGGAAAGGCAATCACGTTGGTGGGGCCGGTGCGGCCCAGGTAGGCCTGGTTCATCCCGGCAATAGCGTCGTCGTCCGTGATCAGGATGGAGAGTTCGGTATTATCAGGACTGGCCAAGGCGTTTAAGACGGCCTGCGTCTTTTTCAGAATCCGGTGTTTCGGGGGCAGGCGGTGGGCTTTTTGGCGGTTGCTTATCTGGACTTCCATCTTTTTTCTTCCCGTTTTCCGCGCTCGGGTACTCGATACGGTGGTGGTAGATGCCGGAGAGAATGGTGTTGAAGCTCTTGGCGATGTTATTTAAGTCTTTGAGGGTCAGCTCGCACTCGTTGAGCTGGCCGTCGGAAAAGGTGCGGTTGATCAGGTCCTGCATCAGACCCTGGAGCCGGGAGGGGGTGGGGGATTCCAGGGTCCGGGCCGCGGCCTCGATTTCGTCGGCCAGCATGATCAGGCCTGCCTCCCGGGTCTGGGGCTTGGGCCCCGGATAGCGGAAATCGTTGACATTAACTTCTTTTTCCTTGCCGCTCTCCTCTGCCTGCCGTTTTGCTTTTTCGTAGAAGTAGGCAATGATGCGGGTGCCGTGGTGCTGCTGAATGGCATCCACCACCGCCTTGCCCAGCCGGTGCTGCCGGGCGATGTCCACGCCGTCCTTGACGTGAGACATGAGGATCAGGCTGGACATGGAGGGGGCCAGCTTGTCGTGCTTGTTCTTGCCGTCCCGTATGTTTTCAACGAAATAGAGGGGTTTTCGAATCTTGCCGATGTCGTGGTAGTAGCCGCATACCCTGGCCAGCAGAGGGTTGGCCCCCACCTCCGACGCGGCGGCCTCGGCCATGGCGCCCACCACCAGCGAATGGTGATAGGTGCCCGGGGCCTCCAGCATGAGCCGCTTGAGCAGGGGCTGGTCCAGGTTGGAAAGCTCCAGAAGCTTGATGTCCGTGGTGTAGTCAAACACCATTTCAATGATGGGGGCCAGGCCGGCGGTCAGGACTCCGGAGAAGAATCCGCCGAAAAATGCCAGGCCGCAGTCGGTCAGTATGCCGGCGGCGGACAGGTCGCCCTGGTAGAGGTTGATGGCCGTGATGGCCATCACGTTAAAGAGGCCCAACTTGGCGCCGGCCTTGATGAAAACCTTGCGCTCCCGGCAGTGCTGCATCCAGAAGGCGGCCATGGTCAGGTTTAAAATGGAGTAGACGACCACCTCGAAGTTGTTGTTGAAAATGGCGCCGGTGCACAGGGCCAGGATCAGGGCAAAGGAGGCGGTGAGCTCAATGTTCATGAACAGGCAGACGATCATGGCGCTGGCGGCCAGGGGCACGGCCAGCAGGATCGACTGGGGCGTGATGGTGGGCGACGACGCGCTGAAGGCCATGGCCTCGCCCAGGGCAAAGGCGGCCCGGGCCGCCACCAGGGAGAAGCAGAGCATGGTGGCGAAAAAGAGCAGGTTCTTGTTGTCCGCCAGCACGCCGCGCCGGCTGCTTTCGGAATTTCTCAGGTAAACCACGAAGAACACCAGTGCCCCGATCAGGGCGGCTCCCAGGGAGGTGGCCAGGGAGTCCTGGTTTTTGGCTTCCGTTTGAAGGGACTCCAGCTTCAGCAGGTCCAGTTCCGTGATGCGCTGGCCCTCCCGCAGGATCATCTCCCCTTTTTTCACCTCGTAGGCCACCTGGCTGACGCTGGCCTGGGCGTCCTGCCGGCGCTTTTCCGTTTTGTTGGTGTTCAGGGTGATGTTGGGGGTAATCAGCCGCTGGGCAAAATCCACGATCAGATTTTTTACCGTGTAGTCCACGTCGGCCAGCAGGGGTTCACCCACCACGCGGACCATGATCTGGGCCTGGTCCAGACCGTAAAAGCGCCTCAGGTTGGTGACGATCTCCTCCTGCTGGTTGCTTACGGTGCTCAGGACAATGCCCCGGTCCCGTTCCCGCAGCAGGTTTTCCTTGTTGGCCACCACGCCGTTGGCAAGAATCTCGGTGACAATACGGCCGATCAGGGTTTGGATTTTTTTCGAAAAATTTTCTTTTTCCAGGATGCCGTAGGCCCCGTTGCTCACGCTGATGCCCAGGGTCTGTTCGAATCTGGGCTTGTATTCCCACAGCAGGTCGTGGCCGGGCTTGGCGGAGGTGTCGGCGGAGGAGATTTTTCCCTGAAGGGCGTTTCTGGCAAGCTCAAAGCTCACGGCCAGCTGGCGGTTGATTTGTTCGGTCAGGGTGTCGTTGTAGTCGTAAACCGTCAGCACCCGGTCCCCGGCCTGGGTCCGCTTTTCTTCCGTGGCCCGGGCGTCCTTGATCAGCAGGTCCCTGGGGGCCTTGATGTCCTCTTCGGCCACGTCCCCCAACTGGTAGGCATAATCCCGGATTTTGAAAGAGGAGAGCGACAGGGTCATGGAAAAGACCAGGGCCGTGGCGATCAGCAGAGCCCACCGGAAAGAGCGGCTGTCAACAGGGGGAAGCAGGCTTTTTGTGAGAAAGGGAATAGCCATGGCGTCAGGCGAAACAGCGGTGACCGGAAGGGATGTTTGATCTCAGGCCGGCCCAACATCGTGTTGCTGAAAAGTTCACGGCTGTTTCATGCTCCTTCATACCCGTAGGGGTTACATCTTGGGGTTTTTATAGAAAAGCGGCGAACTTTTCAAGCAAAAACCGCCGCCGGGGGAGAGGGTGAAGAAAAACGATCTTATTTCAACCCGTTGGATATTCCATCGGTTTTTTCTTCATAAGCGGCGATGATCTTTTCCACCAGCGAGTGGCGCACCACGTCCTTTTTTGAAAAAAAGACAAACTCGATGCCGGCTATGTCGGTAAGGATCTCCTTGGCCTCAATCAGGCCGGAGGATTTGCCCGTGGGCAGGTCGATCTGGGTGATGTCGCCGGTGATCACCGCCTTGGAGTTGAACCCGATGCGGGTTAAAAACATCTTCATCTGCTGGGTGGTTGTATTCTGGGCCTCGTCGAGAATGATAAAAGAATCGTTTAAGGTACGGCCCCGCATGAAGGCCAGGGGCGCCACTTCGATCACCTTTTTTTCCATCAGGCCGGCGATTTTTTCAAAACTCATCATGTCGTAGAGCGCGTCGTACAGGGGCCGCAGATAGGGGTCGATCTTTTCGGCCAGATCCCCGGGCAGAAACCCCAGGGCTTCGCCGGCTTCCACCGCCGGCCGGGTGAGGATGATCCGGTTGACCAGCCCCTTTTTGAACGCGGCCACGGCCATGGCCATGGCCAGGTAGGTTTTGCCGGTGCCGGCCGGGCCGATACCGAACACGATATCAAACCGCCGGATGGCCTCGATATAGGTTTTCTGCCGGGGGCTGCGGGGCGTGATGGGCCGTTTTTTGGCGGTCATGCACACGGTGTCGAGAAACAGGTCCTTTATGTCGGTGCGGTGGTCTTCCCGCAGGGCACGGACCGCGTGGTCCACGTCCTCGACATAGACGGGGTAGCCGGCCTCCAGAAGGGCATAAAGCTGGGTCAGAACGGTCTGGGTCAGCTCGGCGGCAATGGTGTCGCCCTGGATAAAGACCGTGCTGCCCCGGGTGTCGATTTTTACCCCCAGGTCGGCGGCGATCTTTTTCAGGTGGCCGCCATGCTCGCCGAAAAGCTGCATGGCCAGGCTGATGTCCGGCAGTTCAAGCTGAACCGGTTGGTCTGTTTCTGCCTTCGCGTGTTTCATTCGTTCTGGTCCGTTCTTTTGGTCTTGGCCTCAGTTTTTCACATCATACAGAATACCGGGCCGTGTTGCAAATTTTCCGTAGTGTGGTAAAACCATGGGTGTCTGCGGGCCACGCAGGCCGGTGAGGTGCGTTTTTAAAATAATTTTAAGGCATTAAACTCAAAAGAGCCGTTGCGCTGATGAACATAGTCGACATGGTGGTCATTGCCGTTGTTTGCGTCTGCCTGATCCGTGGGGTCTTCCGGGGCCTGAGCCGGGAGCTCTCCTCCATTATCGGCATCCTGGCCGGGTTTTACAGCGCCTATCTTTTTTATCCCCATGCGGCCGGGAAACTGCCGGGTTTTATTCCCAGGGGGGCCTTTGCCGACATGGCCGGGTTTGCCCTTGTGTTCTGTTGCGTGGTGGTCGCCGTCGGTCTTTTGGGTCTGCTGATCCGGTATGCCCTGGGCATCACCATGATGGGATGGCTGGATCGGATCCTGGGCGGCCTGTTCGGCGCGGTCAAAGGGGTTCTGGTCGTGGTGGTGCTGCTCTTTTTTATCACCAGCGTGGGCGGCGCGGCCCTGCCGTACGCCAAAAATTCCCGGTTTCACGGCATGGCGGTGGACATGGCCGGCTCAATGACCGACGTGGTCTCCGGAAAGTTTTACAAAAACATCTATTCAAAGGCTCAGGAGATCAAGAAGCGATGGATCAGGTAGCACCGGAAAGCGACCGGGAGACAGAGATGGAGCGGCTGGCCCGGATTGTCGATACATTGCGGGGCGACAAGGGGTGCCCCTGGGACCGGGAACAGACCCCCCGCTCCATGACGGTCTACCTGGTCGAGGAGGTTCACGAACTGGTCGACGCCATCATGGAGGCGGACCCGGCCAAGATTTGCGAAGAGCTGGGGGACCTTTTGTTTCACATTCTGTTTCTGGAAAGCATCTTCCGGGGCCGGGGCGATTTCGACCTGGAGGAGGTGGCCCGCATATCCGCGGAAAAAATGATCCGGCGCCATCCCCACGTGTTCGGCGACAAGGAGGCCAGAACCGTGGAGGATGTGAAAAACCGGTGGCACCGGATCAAGCAGCGGGAAAAGGCCGGGGCCGGGGAAAAAAAGTCGCTCATGGACTCGGTGTCCCGCAACCTGCCTACCCTGGTGCGGGCCTACCGGATCACCGAGCGGGCCTCCCGGGTGGGGTTTGACTGGCCCGACACCGCCGGGGTGATGGACAAGATAAAAGAGGAGTTTGCCGAGCTGGAGGCGGCCATGGCGGAAAACGACAAGGCCCATGTCACTGAAGAGGTGGGGGACCTGCTGTTTTCCTTTGTCAACCTGGCCCGGTTTCTGCGGGTCCACCCGGAAACCGCTCTGGCCGATACCGTGAAAAAGTTTGAAAAGCGGTTTATGTATATAGAAGCAGAGGCCTCCAAAAGCGGCAGGACACTGGAGGAGATGACCCTTCAGGAGATGGACGCGCTCTGGGAACAGGCAAAGTCTTTATAGGCCAACCTGTCTTGATCGAAATCGGGATCGGGATCGGGATCGAAATCGAAAAGAACAGGCGTCAAGATCAAGATTACGATCAAGAGTAAGAGCAAGAGTAAGATGAAGTCATACCAAATTGAATTAAAAGCGAAATCAACATGATAACCATTATCGACTACGAGGCCGGCAACCTGACCAGCGTGGCCAGGGCCCTTGTGAAAACCGGCCATGAGTGCGAAATCACCGGCGACCCGGACAGGATCGCCGGGGCCGAGCGGCTGATCTTTCCCGGCGTGGGCGCGGCCGGGGCCGCCATGGCGAGCCTGGAGCGGTCCGGTATTGACGCGGCCATTGCAACGGCAGTGGGCCGGGGTATTCCGGTGATGGGCATCTGCCTGGGCACCCAGGTGATCCTGGAAAACAGCAGCGAAAACAACGCCCGGTGCCTGGGCATCGTCAAGGGCAGGGTGGCCCCCTTTGCCACGGACATGGTTGACAGCCGGGGCGACCGGCTCAAGATTCCCCACATGGGGTGGAACGCGGTTGCCATGCAAAAGTCCCATCCCGTGTTTGACGGTATTGATCCTGAAGACCGGTTCTATTTTGTGCACAGTTTCTACCCGGCGCCTGCCGATCCGGCCACTGTCATTGCCACCACCGACTACGGTGTGACCTTTGCGTCGGTCATCGGGTTTGCCAACCTGGTGGCCACCCAGTTCCACCCGGAAAAAAGCGGCCGGGCCGGACTTCACATTCTGGAAAACTTCTGCAGGTGGATACCATGCTGACAAGACGCATCATACCCTGCCTGGACGTCCGCGACGGCCGGACCACCAAGGGCATCAAGTTTGAAAACAACGTGGATATCGGCGATCCCGTGGAGATGGCGAAAATCTATTACGAGGCCGGGGCCGACGAGATCGTGTTTTATGACATAACCGCCTCCCATGAAAAACGGGGTCTGATGATCGACGTGGTGCGCAAGGTGGCTGAAACCATCTTTATTCCCTTTTCCGTGGGCGGCGGCATTCGTACCGTTGCCGACATGCGCGACACTCTGCTGGCCGGTGCCGAAAAGATCAGCGTTAACTCCTCGGCCGTGCAGAACCCCGCCATCATCTCCGAAGGCGCTGAAAAGTTCGGCAGCCAGTGCGTGGTGCTGGGCATGGATGTCAAGCGCGTGAAAAAGCGAAAAGAGATTCCTTCCGGCTTTGAGATCGTGATCAACGGGGGCCGTACTTACATGGGCATTGACGCCCTGTGGTGGGCACAGGAGGCCGAGCGCCTGGGCGCAGGGGAAATTTGCCTGAACTCCATTGACGCCGACGGCGTGCGCCAGGGGTATGATATTGAGTTGACCCGCCTGATCTCCGAAAACGTCACCATTCCGGTGATCGCCTCGGGCGGGGCCGGCGAGCCGGTTCACCTGTATGACGCCCTGGCCGACGGCAAGGCCGACGCTGCCCTGATCGCCTCCATGGTCCATTACGGTACCTATACCATCGGCGGCATCAAGGAGTATCTGGCCGGCCGGGGTGTTCCCATGCGCATGAAGTGGTAGAAGGGAAATCCAATCCCGGCGGTCATCGAAATCGCTATCGGGATCGGGATCGAAATCGAATCAACGGGTGCCACGGGCCAGGCGGCGATTTCGTAGGGGCAACCTGCGGTTGCCCATCAGTCGGGCGGCCGCAGGCCGCCCCTACCGTCAGTCAAAATGGGGGGTGTTCATGACCCATCCGGGCCGGACAGCGGCACCTGTGATTCCCGAATATGCGCAAACGCCGATTCAAGGTCATTGCGGCTGATGAGTGAACGGGTGAGCTCTATTTTGAGTCTGCCGTCGGCCACCGCACACTTTTCCCTGGAAAGAAACGCCTTTAAAATCTTTCGCCGGGAGTCGGTCAGCCAGCCCGTCACGTTGTTTTCGGTTGCGACCACGTCAAAACGAGCATCAAAATCCCCGTCCCCGGTCTTTATCACGGAATAACCTGTTTGGGACAAAACCATCTCAACGGCATCCCCCTGCATGCCCCTGCCACGTCTCCGGATCACCATGTTTTCCGGCATGCCTTTCACCGTCATGTACATGAGAATTGATTTTTCATCAGGATAATTCTCTGATGCAACCGGGCCGAACTTGTATTTCAGCGAAAGGGCGCCCATGAAAAAACCCGCGCCGCCAATGCTGCCCTGAATGGTGCCGATATCAAAAAGGTTCCATCGGGATTTTGTATATGTCAGGTCATGCTGCCCGGCAAACTCCGCCATGGTCCGCCGGGTCCGGTAAAACTGCACCAGAACGCATGCCAGAATCACGATAACCAGCAGCAGGATCAGAACAAATCCATTTTTCATCGGCCACTCCTGTTTCGTCAGCCCAAAAGAAAAGAACGCGCAATCCGGTAAAAAAGCATATAACAGTCAGCCCGGTTTTGGAATAATGAAAACGGCGTTCATGCCGGGCCTTTCCCCTGATTGACAGGGCCGGACATGCCGGGTACATTAAGAGCAAATTCCTTAAATGAAAAGAGGGCCCCATGAAAATGATCCGCTATGCCGTGTGGGGAATTGCCTGTCTTTTTTTGCTGGTGCACGCCATTGTTGTGACATTCCACACCGCGCTGGTATTTCAGCAGGGTGCCGTCCCCGGCAGCGCTGCTGCCGGCTACTGGCTGCTGGTCCTGCTGGCCGCCGTCATCCTTGCCGCCGGCCTTAGAAAAGGGCGCATCACCCGCAGCAGGGGATATGCGCTGCTTGTCGCGGCCCTGATCGTGGTGATGGGGGCCGGCACGGCATGGCTGGTCGCGGATGCCCCGGCCGTTGTCAATGATTACTCGGAAAAGGACGTGGCCTGTCCTTCCAACGGAAGTTTTGAGTATCTTGCGTTTTTTAATGCCACTGATCCCCTGGCGCCGGGAACACCCGGTCCGGACGGCCGGCAGGATATTATCGCGACCTGGGACGATATCCAGGAAAGGCACAATGCCATTGAAGCCCTGGACCGGTTTGACCGGATCTGCGACCTGCCGGAGGACGCGGCATTTAACGTGGAAATCCCGCTGCTCAATTTTCGGGCGCTGAAAGAGACGGCGGATATCTACGGGCAATATTTTCTGGCCAATGTATCGGCCGGGCAGCCGGGGGAGGCCGCGGAAGCATTCTTCCGCCTGAACCGCGTGGCCCGAAAAGGGCTGGATGGCGCGACCCTTCTGATTCACAAGATGATCTTTGCCCGCATGGCAGAGCAGGCCATTGAAACCACCTGGGCCGCCCTGCAAAATCAAAGCATGGACCAGCAGACCCTGGCCGCCCTGCGCGAGAATTTTCCCCCCATCACGTACGAAGAGATTTCCCTGGTCCGGCCCCTGATTACGGAATACCTGATCATGAAAAACACCATGCGCGGCCTGATGCCCGCCCACCTGCTGGATTGGTCGGCCCTGCCGGCAACGGGAAACACCGATGACGCACCGACGCAAAACCCGCTGCTGTCCCGCGGGGTCTTTTTTTTAGGGTTCAAACCCAACCAAAGCCTGGCCGACATAAAAATTTACAATGACCGGTTGATCGAAGCCAGCAGGCGTCATCCAGTGGACCTGTCACAGGCCGATGCCTATATGGAGGCATATGTCAAAAATCCCCCCATCCGGAACATGGTCGGCTGGATTTTGAACAGCATTGCCATGCCGAATCCTTCAGGCTACTCCGACCGGTTGGCCGCGATAAAAATAAAAAGCGATCTGTTGGCGCTTTCCCTGCACCGGCGGCTCGGCGAAACCGCGGCACTGACGGATTACTATACCGGCCGGGAACTTCAATACCGGGAGGATGACGGTTTCCTGAGCCATCCCGGCAAAGACGGCGTATTTGACACGCCGGATGATGTGACGCTGGGTAAGAACGCTGAGGGCCGGTAGTGACATGCCGGCCGGAAGCCGGATCAGAAAGACGAACGCATGGAGACGCTGATCATCCGGTAGACCCCGTCAACCGTCCTGAGAAATTCGAAAACATCCTGATGGGAAATTCCGCCGGCGCCCTTATCCCGGTATGAGACAACCAGTTCAAACACCGGGTATTTCCAGTCCATGGGATTGCGACAGGTGTCAAAATAGGCGGCATACCGGCCGCCCTGGAAGATGAAGGGATTCAGTCCCGGCGTGTTGTGTATTTCATATTCAATGGCGTCGTTTCGGATTCGTTCCAGCACCTGAAGCATCATGCCGCCGTTCTTTTTCAGGAACCGGTCCTTTGTCTCCTGCTGCCATTTTTCGGCATCCTTGTCCCAGTATGTGATTTCGTCAAACGCGCACCGCCCCAGTGCATCCGGCGTGTCCGACGCCAGGAACGCCGACTCGAGCCAGTGGGCAAACTCTTTTTCAAAATTCACAAAAGACAAGTGTCGGCCGTCGGTTGCCTTGAAAGATTCCCGCAGCGGTTCAGGGTTCGCTGCTTCCGTCAAGGCAAGTGAGAGCCAGTCAAAACTGCCGGTCTGCGGGAAATCCTCTACCATCACCCGGTTTTCCGAATCGATCAGAAGCACCCGGCCGCCCTGCCATTGCCAGTGCTCGCACGGGCTGCTGTCCGCCGACCAGGGGGTGCCGTCCGGGCAGACCCTTACAGCGTCTTTCAGCACCACGGCAAGATTGTTCCTGAACGGCCGGGCGTCACTGTACTCCGCCGGAATCACCACCCGGCCTTTCGCGTCAAAAAAGCCGACCCTGTCCGTTTCCGGGTCACGGAACCGGATTTTTCCCTCACATTCGCAATCCGGTGAGTTGTCCCACAGGTACAGGCAGCCGGTTCCGACCTTTTCCCCGGTTTTCAGCAGGTAGTAATCCTGAAAGCCATCTTCGCCTGTTTGTTCCACAACGGCAGTAATGTTGTTAAATTCATGGCTCCCGGCCATGATGAATTTCGGCGGAATTTTAATCTCCCCTTTGGCGTCCCTGTACCCGTACAGGCCGCTCTGTTCATCAAGAAACAGGGTCCAGGGGCCTGTGTCCCGGGACGGCCCGGGCGTCAGGCATCCGGCCAGAAGCAAAATGGCCGCCACGGCGGCAGTGATTGAACGCATCATTTTTCTCCTTTGTTACCGTAAGGGGCAGATCGCGGCTGTTATCGAAATCGCTATCGCTATCGGGATCGGGATCGATGCGGTATGATCGCATCCTGACGGCCTAACTTTCATACGACATTGTGAGCCTCAGGTGAAGCCCCGTCATTGCGCCTATAAGAAAGTGAGTCAAGAAAAAACACGTCTCCTATAGCAAGAAAAACACAATTTTTCCGCTCACGGTCTCCACTTTGGCTTTCAGCCCTCGTCCTTATGGTGACGCGCAA
>Ga0209163_1000501_pt1 | contig 69498 bp, 66 predicted proteins | sample MTBAKSrepl2MetaG_FD_187457 | JGI IMG/M metagenome (GOLD analysis project Ga0209163, IMG submission 187457) | Enrichment culture microbial communities om Arthur Kill intertidal strait, New Jersey, USA, that are MTBE-degrading - MTBE-AKS2 (Arthur... | ecosystem: Environmental > Aquatic > Marine >...
GCACCGCCCGGGCCTTCTCCTCCGGTGAGTACCGACGCGTCGTCGGCCGACCGGGCGTGACTTCGTTCCCCATGACCCCATCCTCGTTTCCAAGGTCAGGAGCCTCCAACCAACCCAGGGCGGTTCAGGTCGTGCTTGTGGAGGGGGTCGGCGCTTCGCGCCGTGTTCGGAGTCTCGTTCTCCTGCGCGCGGCGGATTGGCCCGAAGCGAAGGAGCGGGCTCTTGAGTTGGGTCTCGCGGCTGAGCGTTCGTACGTTGGCGGCACCGGCGCGCAGGTGCGCTGGCGCCTCGAGGCGATCGAGACGGTCGACCTCCTCGGCGGGGAGATCGTTGATGGGCGAGAGGTCTACGCGGAACCCGTGGATCTGGACGGCGGGGAGGCCGTCGGATTTGACGCCGACCTCCGGCCGGAGGAGTCCGAACCTGGGCAGTCGGGGGTGTAGCAGGTGCCGGTTCGCACCGGCTCTGTTGGGCGCGCGGTGGACAGGAAGTGGACACAAAGGCACGACGAGGAGGAGCGAGCCACGTCGAGATGAGTCGGTAGTGTGGAGCCCTCGTACCGATCGGTTCCCGGCATCAGTACAGGTCAGAAGCGAGGGCGTTCGAGAGGGCGCGAGGTGACTCGAGATCTGCGAGACCCGATGACTCCGTCGTCGTGATTCAGGGGGTCAGGGGTTCGAGTCCCCTCAGCTCCACCGAAAACGGCGGCTCGCGGGATGCGAGCCGCCGTTCGTCATGTCCGGACGAGTCGGGTCAGTCGGTCGCGTCGGCCCCGACCAGCTGCGCGAGCTCGACGAGCCGGTTGGAGAAGCCCCACTCGTTGTCGTACCAGGCCAGGACCTTCACCTGGGTGCCCATGACCTCGGTCAGCGGAGCGTCGAAGATCGCCGAGTGCGGGTTGCCGACGATGTCGGCGGACACCAGCGGCGCCTCGGAGTACTGCAGGTAGCGCCCGAGCTCGGGGGAGTCGGCGGCGGCGCGGAACGCGGCGTTGACCTCCTCGACGGTCACCGGCCGGGACAGCACGGCGGTCAGGTCGGTGATCGAGCCGACGGGGACGGGCACGCGTAGCGCGAAGCCGGTGAGCCTGCCGTCGAGCTCGGGGATGATCCGGCCGATGGTGCGGGCCGCGCCCGACGAGGTCGGGATGGTCGACATCGCGGCGGCGCGGGCCCGGCGCAGGTCCGAGTGCGGGGCGTCGTGCAGGCGCTGGTCGCTCGTGTAGGCGTGCACCGTGGTCATCAGGCCGGACTCGATGCCGAAGGCGTCGTGGAGCACCTTGGCCATCGGCGCGAGGCAGTTGGTGGTGCAGGAGCCGTTGGAGAACACGTCGTCGACGTCCGGGTGGACGTCGTCGGTGTTGACGCCGAGCACGATCGCGGGCACGTCGCCCTTGGCCGGCGCGGAGACGATCACCTTCCGCGCACCGCCGGCGAGGTGCTGGCGTGCCGAGGCGGCGTCGGTGAACCTCCCGGTCGACTCGATGACGACGTCGACGCCCGCCTCGGCCCAGCCGATCAGCGAGGGGTCGCGCTGGGAGGACACCCGCAGCCGGTTCTCACCGACCACGATCGCGTCCTCCTCGGCCCGCACCTCGGGCAGGTGCCCCGAGATCGAGTCCCACTCCAGCAGCGTGGCCAGGGTCGCGACGTCGGTGATGTCGTTGACTGCGACCACCTGCACGTCGGCGTCGGTGGCCAGCGCTGCGCGCAGGAAGCTGCGTCCGATGCGCCCGAACCCGTTGATGCCTACCCGGACGGTCATGGTGTCTCCTTCGTGGTGTGTGACGGGGCTTGGGTCGGGCTGCCCGCCGTGCGGGCCGCCTCGATGAGGCTGATCGCGCCGCGCACGGCGGCGTCCATCGGCTCCTGGGAGGCATAGGCGCGGGCCAGGACGTAGCCGCCCTGGAGCACGGCGGACAGGGTGCGGGCGAGCTCGGCCGGCCGGATGCTGGCCGGCAGCTCGCCGGCGGCGACCGCGCGCTCGATCGCGCCGGACCATCGCGCGGTGACCGCGTCGAACGCACCCGCGACCAGGCCGAGCAGCTCGGGGTCCTGCACCACCTGCGGGTCCTGGGTCATCCGGCCGACCCGGCAGCCGCGCGTGCCCGGGCGCGGCCGGGACAGGTACTGCTCGATCAGCTCCAGGGGAGAGCCCTGGCCCTCGAGGACGGCGGACTCGGCCACGAGCTGGTCGACCTCGGTGCGGAACGCCTCGACCGCCAGCTCGTGCTTGCCCGAGAAGTGGTGATACATCGAGCCCTGGCCGACGCCCGCGCGCTCCATCACGTCCTTCGGGCTGGTCGCGGCGTACCCGCGCTCCCACAGCAGCGACGCCATCGCATCCGTGAGGCGGTCTCGTGAGGTCATGCGACGAGTGTACATACTAGTAGTTACAGAACGCGCGGCGGGGGCAGGTAGAGCCTCCGCCACCGAGCCACGGCGCGAGGCGGGTGCGTCCGCGCCGGGAGTGCCCGGGTTGCGGCGTGTTGCCGTGGGCCGTGTGGGTGACGCCACGTAGCCTCCCTGCCATGAGCAAGCAGACGCACCGGCACGTGTTCTTCGCCGACGCCGACGCCCCCGACGCGGGTGCCGAGTGGGTCTGTGCCTGCGGACTCGTGGCGGTGCGCGAGGGCCACGCCGACGGCGACTTCGTCGTGATCTCCGGCCCCTCGCCGCGTGATCTGGACGCCCTGGCCGACGGGGCCGACCCGTTGCTGGTCCGCGTCCTCGAGGGTCTCGAGACCGCCGGTTCGGCGCGGCAGAGCGCCTGAGCCGGACCGCCGCCGCCGTCCCGGCGGGCCTGTTCGCTCAGGGCGAACACGCTCCCGCTCGCCGCTGGTCCCGTACAGCCCGATGGGTGAGGCTGGAGGGGCGATGACCGACGAGACCGACCACCCGGTGCCCGAGGTGACGCGACCGCGTCACCACGCCATCGCGCCCCGGATCGCCCTCGCACTCGTCGCCGTGCTCGCCGCGCTCACGTTCGGCGTCACCACCGCCGAGGCCGAGGGAACACTCGGCCCCCACCTGGCCCGCTACGAGATGACCGTCGACCACCTGGTCACGATCGACCTCGGCCCGCTGGGCAGCATCGTCATCGACTCCCCGCTCCCGCTGGTGCTCGGCACCCACGTGGTGGTCCAGGAGATCCCCGCCGAGCTCACGGCTCTCGACCAGTCCGCGACCATCGACGCGCTGTCCAGCGACCTGGAGCGCTACGTGCAGTTCTTCGGTGCGCCGCAGTCGACGATCGAGGCGTCCGCCCGGGCCCTCGCGGTGGACGCCGGCCAACGCGCGCTCGCGGCCCTCGCGCTGATGGTCGTCGTCTGGTGGGTCGGACGACGGGTCCTGGGCGCGACCCGCCGCGCCGAGCTCTCGATCCAGCTGCGCCGTCACGCGGGCGTGGTGGCGGGCGGCGTCGCGCTCACCCTCGTGGTGGCGGGGACGATCACGGCGAGCGGGGCGCGCCCGCCGGGGCCGGACGCCGCCGGGCAGGCCTCCTCGGTGTTCGACGGCACCCCGCTCGAGGGCGCCCGGATCACCGGCCGGCTCGCGAGCCTGGTGGACACCTACGGGGCAGAGGCGCTCAAGGCGTACCGCGACAACGAGGCCTACTACGCCGCCGCGGCCGACGCGGTGGAGCAGGCCTGGCACACCGAGCTCGCCCGCGAGGAGACCGCCGCGCAGCTCGCGGGCAGTCGGCGTCCGAGCGTCGAGACCGTCACCGCGCTGCTGGTCAGCGACCTGCACTGCAACGTGGGCATGGCCGCGGTGATCACGCGGGTCGCCGCTCTCGCCGACGTCGACCTGGTGCTCAACGCCGGGGACTCGACCGTCGACGGCACCTCGGTCGAGTCCTACTGCGTGCAGACGTTCGCCGATGCGGTGCCCGCCGGCGTGCCGTACGTGATCGCCGACGGCAACCACGACAGCGCCCAGACCGCGGCCACCGAGAAGGCGGTCGGGGCGATCGTCCTGAGCGGCCACGTCGTGGACGTCGACGGCATCCGGATCCTCGGCGACAGCGACCCGAACGAGACCCGGATCGGCGAAGGCACCCGGCCCAAGTCCGACGAGACCGCCACCCAGGAGGGTGAACGCCTCGCCGACGTCGCGTGCGACGACGGGGACGTGGACCTGCTGCTCATCCACACGCCGGCCGTCGGGGAGCAGGCGCTACGGCGAGGCTGCGTGCCGACCCAGCTCTCCGGGCACTACCACACCCGGTACGGCCCGGTGCTGCTCGGTGAGGGGGTGCGGTACATCTCGTCGTCCACGGCAGGCGCACTGCTCAACGAGCCCACCGTCGGCCCGCTGCGTGGCACCGCGGAGATGACCCTGCTGTACCTCGACGCCGACACCCACCGGGTGGTGCGCTACCGGCTGGTGCAGGTGCGCCCCTCCGGGGAAGCGATCGTCGGTCCGGCGGTGGGCTGGCCCACCGACCTCGAGCCGGTGCCCGCGCCGCGCCCGGGGTGGGTGGCACCGGGCTGATCGCGCCGGTTCCACCACGGCGCGGCGCCTAGCCCGACGGCCGTCCCGGTCGGAGCCCGGAACCCGGCCCCGACCGCCACGCGCCGCCGCCGGGCTACCCTGGTCCGGGCCTCGGTGAGTCGCCGGGCCCCGTCATCGGACCCGGGAGGAGGAGCGTGGAGCGGCACCGGCACGGACGCCAAGGCACCTCCCGTCCCCGGCGGTCCCACCACCCGATCGCCCCCGAGCACCGCAGGTGGTGGCTGGTCGCCACGGTGGTCGGCCTCGTGCTCGCGGTCGTTGCCGTGACCGGCGGGCCGTGGGTCTACGCACGGGTGATGGACAGCCGGTCACCCGACCCGCTGGCGCTGTCCACACCGTCACCGGCCGCCGAGTCGGTGGTGGACCCGACCGCCCCGTTCGTCCTCAACGGTCGGTGGCTCGTGGCCAACGGGTCGCAGGCCGGGTACCGGATCGGCGAAGTGCTGAGCGGCGAGTCCGTCGAGGTCGTCGGCCGCACGGACAAGGTGACCGGGCTCGCGACGGTCAGCGGAGGCCTCCTCGCCTCGGCCCAGGTCGTGGTGGACGCCGGCTCGATCACCACCGACCAGTCCGCCCGCGACGTGTACTTCCGTCGCGCGCTGGACACCTCCACCTATCCGCAGGCGACGTTCGAGCTGACCCAACCGGTCGACGTCAGCGCTCTGGACACCGCGACCGACCCCGTGATCGTCTCCGCACCCGGCAAGCTCACGATCGGACGATCGACCATCGACGTCACCGCCGAGCTGAGCGTGCAGCGCGTCGGCGACCGGATCGAGGTCGCCGGCAAGCTGCCCGTGGTGCTCGCCGACCTGGACCTGACCGCCCCGGACCTCGGGTTCGTCACCGTCGACCCGTCCGGCTCGGTCGAGTTCCTCCTGCTGCTCTCGCACTGAGCCCGGCGACGCCGCCCACCCGCGGTGGCTCAGCGCCGGCGCGTGCCGAAGACGGTCCGGGTGATCTCCCGGCCGAGCTGGGTGCCCATCGACCGCAGCAGCGAGTCCAGCGGGTCGCCCGACCGGGACCGCGAGGACCGCGACCGCGAGGAGCCGGACTCGCGCCGCATCTTCGCCTCGATCTTCTCCAGCTCCTTGGCCCGCCGGTCGGCCTCCTTGCGTGCTGCTGCTGCCGCGGCCTCGGCCTCCTTGCGCGCCTGGTCCGCGGCGGCCGCTGCGGCAGCGTCGGCCTCGGCCCGGGCAGCCCGCGCCGTGAGCAGCTCGTAGGCGGACTCGCGGTCCACGGCGGCGGCGTACCGGGCATGCTGAGGCGAGGCGGCCACCTGGGCGTTCATGGCCGCCGGGTCCAGCGGGTCCATCGAGGACTGGGGAGCGCGCAGCCTGGTCCACGCGACCGGCGTCGGCGCGCCCCTCTCGGACAGCACCGTGACCACGGCCTCGCCGATGCCCAGTGTGGTGAGCAGCTCCTCGAGGTCGTAGTCGGTGTTGGGGAAGGTGCGCGCAGTCGCTCGCAGCGCCTTGGCGTCGTCCGGGGTGTACGCACGCAGTGCGTGCTGCACGCGGTTGCCGAGCTGGGCGAGCACGTCGCCGGGCACGTCCTTGGGGGTCTGGGTGACGAAGAACACGCCCACCCCCTTGGACCGGATCAGACGCACCGTCTGGGTGACCTCGGTCAGGAAGTCCTTGCTCGCATCGGTGAACAGCAGGTGCGCCTCGTCGAAGAAGAACACCAGCCTCGGCTTGTCGACGTCACCCACCTCCGGCAGCTCGGAGAACAGGTCCGCGAGCAGCCACATGAGGAACGTCGAGAACAGTGCCGGGCGGTCCTGGACGCTGGGCAGCTCGAGCGCGGAGACGATCCCCCGGCCGTCGGGGGCCGTGCGCAGCAGGTCGGCGGTCTCGAACGCCGGCTCGCCGAAGAACACATCGGCGCCCTGCGCCTGCAGACCCACGATCTCGCGCAGGATCACCCCGGCGGTCGCTGCCGAGAGCCCGCCGATGCCCTTCAGCTCGGCCTTCCCGTCGTCGGAGACCAGGTAGGCGATCACGGCCTGGAGGTCCTTGAGGTCGAGCAGCGCCAAGCCCTGCGTGTCGGCCCAGTGGAAGATCAGGCCGAGGCTGGACTCCTGGGTCGCATTCAGGCCCAGCACCTTGGCCAGCAGCAGCGGCCCGAAGTCCGTGACGGTGGTGCGGATCGGTGTGCCGGTGCCCTGGCCGCCCAGCGTGTAGAACTCGAGGGGGAAGGTGGTGGCCCGCCAGTCCTGGCCGATGCTGGCGGTGCGGGCCAGGAGCTTGTCGCTCGCGCTGCCGGGGGCGGCCAGACCCGACAGGTCACCCTTGATGTCCGCGACGAACACCGGGACGCCGGCGGCGGACAGCCCCTCGGCCATGCCCTGGAGCGTCTTGGTCTTGCCGGTTCCGGTGGCGCCGGCCACGAGCCCGTGCCGGTTCATCATGGCCAGCGGCAGGCCGACCTGCGCCGTGGGGGATGCGGTGCCGTCCTCGACCAGTGCGCCCAGCGGGAGCGTCGCGCCGCCGAACGCGTAGGCCTGCGCCACCTCGCGGGCCCAGTCCGTGACTGCCTCGTGGGCGTCGGAGACGGCCGCGGGCGCGGGCCCAGCGGGCGCGGCGGCCTGAGGGGGCGGCACGGGCTCGGTGGGCGCGGCGGCCTCCGGGCGCGCGGCGGGCTCGGCTGCCGGCGGTGGGGTCGGTGACGCCGTTCCGGCGCCCGCACCCACCTCCGCGCGGAGCGCGCGCAGCTTGGCCTCGGCGGCCTCTGCGGCGGCCTGCGCGGCGGCCGCGCGTGCGGCGGCGGCCTCGGCCTCCGCCCGGGCGAGTGCGACCTGGGGATCCTCGGCGGCGTCGCTCATGCGCCGACCCTACGGCCCCGCCCCCCGCCATCCCCGTGAGTTCGGTGGTGGGGCGCGAGTTCGGTGGTTGCGACCACCGAACTCGAGCGCCGACCACCGAACTCGGCGGGATACGGAGGCATGGGCGCCGGGTCGGGGACACCCGGCGTGCGCGGGTAGCCTTGCCGCGTGTCTACGCCGACGTCTCCCGAGCCCGCCACGGACGCCGCCGAGCGCGGCGGCGAGGTCCCCTTCCGCTACACCGCCGCGCTCGCCCAGCAGATCGAGCTGGCCTGGCAGGACCGGTGGGAGGAGCTCGGCACGTTCCACACGCCGAACCCGAGCGGCGTGCTCACCGGGCCGGACGGGCGCAACGCGGACCCGGCGCAGCGGTCGTTCTTCCTCATGGACATGTTCCCGTACCCGTCCGGCGCGGGCCTGCACGTGGGGCACCCGCTGGGCTACATCGCGACGGACGTGGTGGGGCGGTACCGCCGGATGCGCGGCGACAACGTGCTGCACGCCCTGGGCTACGACGCGTTCGGCCTGCCCGCCGAGCAGTACGCGGTCCAGACCGGCCAGCACCCGCGCAAGACCACCGAGGAGAACATCGAGATCATGCGCCGCCAGCTGCGGCGCCTGGGCCTGGCCCACGACCCGCGCCGCACGTTCGCGACGATCGACCCGGAGTACGTGCGCTGGACCCAGTGGATCTTCCTGAAGATCTTCGACTCCTGGTACGACGCCGACGCCGAGCGCCCCGACGGCGGCCGCGGGCGCGCCCGGCCGATCGCCGAGCTGGTCGCCGAGTACGAGGCCGGCACCCGCGCCCTGCCCGAGGACGCGGCGGCCGCGACCTGGGCCGAGCTGGACGACGTCGCGCGTCGTCGCGTGGTCGACGCCCAGCGTCTCGCCTACGTCTCCGAGACGCCGGTCAACTGGTGCCCCGGGCTGGGCACCGTGCTGGCCAACGAGGAGGTCACGGTCGAGGGCCGTTCCGAGCGCGGCAACTTCCCGGTGTTCAAGCGGGACCTGCGCCAGTGGAACATGCGGATCACCGCCTACGCGGACCGCCTGGCGGAGGACCTCGACCTCATCGACTGGCCCGAGAAGGTGCGCTCGATGCAGCGCAACTGGATCGGCCGGTCCGAGGGCGCCGAGGTGACGTTCGAGGTCATCGGCGGCGAGGAGCTGCAGGTCTTCACCACGCGGCCGGACACGCTGTTCGGTGCAACCTTCATGGTCGTCTCGCCCGAGCACCCGCTGCTGGACGAGGTCCCCGCCGAGTGGCCCGACGGCACGCACGGCACCTGGACGCAGGGCTACAAGACCCCGGTCCGCGCGGTCGCCGCCTATCGCGCGCAGTCGGCCGCCAAGACCGCTGTCGAGCGTCAGGCCGACGCCGGTACCAAGACCGGTGTGTTCACCGGCCACGTCGCGATCAACCCGGTCAACGGCGAGTACATCCCGGTGTTCACCGCGGACTACGTGCTGATGGGCTACGGCACCGGCGCGATCATGGCGGTGCCGGGCCACGACCAGCGGGACTGGGACTTCGCGCGGGACTTCGAGCTGCCGGTGGTCCGTGTCATCGACGGCCCCGGCGACCTCGCCGAGCAGGCCTACGTCGGCGACGGCGTCGCGGTGAACTCCAGCCACGCAGACCTGTCCCTGGACGGCCTGAGCGTCGCCGACGCGAAGCGGACCATCACCGAGTGGCTCGAGAAGCACGGCATCGGCCGCGGCACTGTCACGTACCGGCTGCGTGACTGGCTGTTCAGCCGGCAGCGCTACTGGGGTGAGCCGTTCCCGATCGTGTACGACGAGCACGACCTGCCGATCGCCATCCCCGACGACCTGCTGCCGGTCGACCTGCCCGAGGTGCCGGACTACTCGCCGCGCACCTACGACGCCGACGACGCCGGCTCCGAGCCCGAGCCGCCGCTGGGCCGCAACACGGACTGGGTGAACGTCACGCTCGACCTGGGCGACGGTCCGAAGGTCTACCGCCGGGATACCAACACGATGCCCAACTGGGCCGGGTCGTGCTGGTACTACCTGAACTACCTGGACCCCGGTCAGCGGGACCAGGTGGTCGACCCGGCGCTCGAGCGCTACTGGATGGGCGCGGGCCACGACGACCTGGCGGGCGCGTCCGGTGGGGTGGACCTGTACGTCGGCGGCGTGGAGCACGCCGTGCTGCACCTGCTGTACTCCCGGTTCTGGCACAAGGTGCTGTACGACCTGGGCTACGTCAGCGCCGTCGAGCCGTTCCGGACCCTGTTCAACCAGGGCTACATCCAGGCCTACGCCTACCGCGACGACCGTGGGCAGCCGGTGCCCGCCGCCGAGGTGGTCGAGGACGCCGACGCCGCGACCGGCTTCACCTGGCAGGGCCGGCCGGTCACGCAGGAGTACGGCAAGATCGGCAAGTCGCTGAAGAACATGGTGACGCCCGACGAGATGTACGCGTCCTACGGCGCCGACACCTTCCGCCTCTACGAGATGTCGATGGGCCCGCTGGACCTGTCGCGGGCCTGGGACACCCGGGCCGTGGTCGGGTCGCAGCGCTTCCTGCAGCGGCTGTGGCGCAACGTGGTCGACGAGGCGACCGGCGAGGTCACCGTGGTCGACGTCGAGCCGGACACCGAGACCCTGCGGGTGCTGCACCGCACCGTCGACGAGGTCCGCACCGAGATGGAGGCGATGCGGTTCAACACCGCCATCGCGCGGGTGATCGTGCTCAACAACCACCTCACGGGCCTGGCCGCGGTGCCGCGCTCGGTCGCCGAGACCGCCGTGCTCCTGGTGGCGCCGTTCGCGCCGCACATCGCCGAGGAGCTGTGGGCCCGGCTCGGGCACGAGCCGAGCGTGGTCCGCGTGCCCTTCCCGGAGGCCGACCCGGCGTACCTGGTCGAGGAGACCGTGACCTGCGTCGTGCAGGTGCAGGGCAAGGTCCGCGACCGGATCGAGGTCCCGCCGAGCGTCGACGAGGAGCGCCTGGTCGAGCTCGCGCTGGCCAGCGCGGGGGCGCAGCGCGCGATGGACGGCAAGCCGGTGCGCCGGGTGATCGCCCGCCCGCCGACGCTGGTGAACATCGTCGTCTGACGGGGTGCCCGCGCCGTCCACAGGTCGCGTGGGTACGGGGTCGTCCACCTGCCCGCCGGGCCGGGCTCCGGCGCCGGTGGGCGGTGCCTAGCCTCGCGCCGTGACCCCGGACGCGCCCGACAGGCTGGCAGCGCTGCGGGCGGGGTCCGCAGGCGAGGACCTGGTCTCCGGGGCGCGCCTGCGCACCCGTCGCGCGCTCGACGCTGCGGCGCGGTCGGCCGCGACGAGCGCCGCGCCGGTCGACGCGCGCCCGCGGTGGCGGATGCGTCCCGGGCTGGCGGTCGCCGTGTCGGCGGCGCTGCTCGCAGGTGGGGGCGTGGCAGCGTGGCGCGCCTGGCCGCAGGAACCCGCCGTGCTGGTGACGCTCGACGGCACCGCCGGTGCCGGCGGGCCCGGCACGTCCGGGACCGATGCGTCCGCCGAGGTCGTCGTGCACGTCGTGGGCCAGGTGCGGCGGCCGGGGGTCGTCCACCTTCCACCCGGGTCCCGCGTGACCGACGCGCTGGACGCCGTCGGCGGCGCGACACCCGAGGCGGACCTGGCCGCCGTGAACCTGGCGCGGGTGCTCGCCGACGGCGAGCAGGTGGTGGTGCCCGGACCGCACGCCGCCGAGGCCTCGGGGCCCGACGAGCTGGACCTGAACAGCGCCGACGCGGCGGCGCTGGACGCGCTGCCCGGCATCGGGCCGGTGCTCGCCGCGCGGATCGTCGCGTGGCGGACCGAGCACGGGCGGTTCAGCTCGGTCGAGGAGCTGGCGGAGGTCTCCGGGATCGGGCCCGCGCTCCTGGACGGGCTGCGCGACCTGGTGCGGGTCTGAACCGTGGGCCACGACCTCAGGCTCGTGCCCGCGGCCTGCGCCGCCTGGTTGGCCGCCGCGCTCGGGGTGCGGGGGAGCGCCGGGTGGGCGGTCGCAGGGCTCGGCGCGGCATTGGGCCTGGCGGTGGCGCTGGGCGGGCTGGTGCTCCCGGGCCGCGGGCGTCGCCGCGGAGCGCCGTCCACCGCCGCGACCGCACTCGGCACGCTGGCCGTGGCGCTCGCGGCGGCCGCGGCCGTGCTCGGTTCGTGCGCGGTGCAGCTGGCCGCCCGGGACCGGGGTCCGGTGGCGGCGGCAGCGGCGCAGGGCGCGGTCGTGGTGGTCACCGGGGTGGTCGCCGAGCCCATGGCGGCGGACCACGTCCCGTGGCGCGGTGACCCGGTCGGGGTGCGAGGCGCGGTTCGGGTGACCGCGCTCACCGTTCGTGGCACCACCCTGAGCACCCGTGCCGAGGTGCTCGCGCGGGGCTCGGCCGACCAGCTGGACCACCCGCCCGGCACGCGGGTGCGCCTGACCGGTCGTCTCAGGCCCCAGGACGGCCGGGTGCCCGCTGCGCTCGCGGTGACCGGTGCCACCGTGCTGGCGGGGCCGGGTCCGGTGGACGCGGCGGTCGCGCGGTTGCGTGCGGGGTTGCTGGCGGCCACCGCGGAGCTGCCCGCCGACGCGCGCGGGCTGGTGCCCGGCGCGGCGGTGGGGGACACCTCACGGCTGGACCCCGGGCTGGCCGACGCCATGCGCGCCGCCGGGCTGTCGCACCTCGTGGCCGTGTCGGGCCAGCACGTCGCCGTCGTCGTGCTGGCCGCGTTCGGCCTGGCCGGGCTGGTCCGCGCGCCGCGCTGGCTGCGCGCGGTGCTCGCGGCGACGTGTGCGGTGGCGTTCTCGGTGCTGGTGGGCGGCGGCCCGGCGGTGCTGCGCGCGGTCGCGACGGGTGTGGTCGGGGCGGTCTCGGTGGGTCTGGGGCGGCGGGCCAGGCCCGTGCCGGTGCTCGCGGCAGTGGTGGTCGGGCTGTGCCTGGCGGATCCCTGGGCCACCGGTTCGCTGGGCTTCCAGCTCTCCGTGGTCGCGACCGCTGCGATCGTGCTCCTCGCGCGGCCGGCGGCGGTCGCGCTCGGCGGCCGGAGCGAGCGGGCCCGGCGCCTGCTCCCGGTGGCGACGGTGCCCCTGGCGGCGCAGAGCGCCGTCGGCCCGGTCCTGGTGCTGGTCGACCCGGTCGTGACGCCGTGGGCGGTGCTCGCCAACGTGCTCGCGGCGCCGGCGGTGGTCCCGGCCACGCTGCTCGGCCTCGGCGCCACGCTGCTCGGTCCCGCGGCGCCGGGCGCGGCGAGCGCGCTGGCCCGGGTCGCCGCGCTGCCGGCGGGCTGGATCGCGACGGTCGCCCGCGCGACGGCCGGGTTGCCGGGGGCGCAGACGGGTTGGGCGCCGGGTCCCGCGGGCGCGATCGCCCTGGCCGCGCTGACGGGCGCCGGGTGGTTCACCGCCCGGGCGATGCTCGCCGGACCGCCCGGTGACCGGGGCCGTCACCGGGACGTGGCAGGCTGATGCCGTGCCTCGCGCTGCCTCGATCACCTGGGACCAGGTGGTTCCCGCCCCGCTCGTGCTGGTCACCGGACCGGAGGGCCTGCTCGCCGAGCGCGCCGTGGACCGGGTGGTCGAGCTGTCGCGGTCCACCGATCCCGAGGTGGAGGTCACGCATCTCGACGCCGCCGGGTATGAGCCCGGTCGCCTCGGTGTGGCCACGAGCCCGTCGCTGTTCGGCGAGTCGCGCGTGGTGGTGCTCGAGGGGTTGGAGGCCGGGACCGACGCGGCGTTCGACGACCTGCGGTCCTACGTCGCCTCTCCGGAGCCGGACGTCGTCCTGGTGGCCGTGCACGGCGGTGGCAACCGCGGCCGTCCCGCGCTGGACGCGGTCCGGGCCGCGGGCGCCACGCAGGTGGTGTGCGAGGCGATCAAGCGCGAGGGCGACAAGGCCGACTTCGTCGGTCAGGAGCTGCGGCGCGCGGGGCGTCGCGCGGACTCCGGCGCGGTCCGGGCGCTGGTCGAGGCCTGCGGCGCCGACCTGCGAGAGCTCGCCTCCGCCTGCCAGCAGCTCGTGTCCGACACGTCGGGGTTGATCTCGTCCGACGTGGTCGCCCGCTACTACGGCGGGCGGGTCGAGGCCACGGGCTTCCGGGTCGCCGACGCCGCGGTGGCGGGCCGCGCTGGTGAGGCGGTGGCGCTGCTGCGGCACGCGCTGGCGACCGGGACGGACCCGGTCCCGCTGGTCGCCGCACTGGCGGCGCGGTTGCGGGTGCTGGCGAAGGTGGCGGCGGCGCGAGGCCGCGGCCTGACCGCGGCCGACCTCGGCCTCGCACCCTGGCAGCTCGACCGTGCGAAGCGCGACCTGGTGGGCTGGCGCCCGGAGACGCTCGCCGAGGCGATCGGCGCCGTCGCGCAGGCGGATGCCGAGGTCAAGGGCGCCGGGCGCGACCCGGTGTTCGCGGTCGAGCGCGCGGTGCTGCGCGTGTCTGACGCTGCCGCACGCTGACCCGACCGCCCCCGAAACAAAGCGCTGACGTGTGCTCTTGCCGTGAGCGACGTTGGTCTCACGAGTCATAGGTGCTATGACTCACTCCGAACCATGCGCCCCACGCGAAGTCAATGTGACGTATGTCATACGCACCTCTGTCCCGGTTTGTGCAGGTAAATGCCGAAATCTAGACCCCGAAACCCCTGGACAGAGGTGCGAAGTCTGTCATAGTAGTCATGACAGACCCCACCCGAGGAGTAACCATGAGCCGCATCGTCAAGGCTTCCGTCACCGCCATCCTCACCGCCTCCCTCGCTGTCATCGGCCTCCCGCTCGGTGGCGGCGCCGCCACCGCGAGCATCGGCACCGGCTGCTGCACGTTCTGATCCCAGCTCTACCGCGGGCCGTCGGCGTGCGCCGGCGGCCGTCGTGGTGCCAGGGCCCCGGGGGCGAGCCGGAGGCGGCTGAGCCGTTCGGGTGAGCCACGGGCCGCATGGGTGGACACGCCCCTCGAAGGTGTCGATGCATGGCTGTCAATGCCATGAAGTCACGGGTATGGTGATGAGTTGTGACTGGACTTCCCGAACGTGTGCGGGCCGAGCGGGTCCGTGCTGGCCTGTCTCAGACGGCGCTCGCCGGCAACGAGTTCTCGCCGTCCTACATCTCGCTCATCGAGGCGGGACGGCGTACTCCGACCGACCGCGCCCTTGCCGTGCTCGCCGAGCGCCTCGGTACCACGGCCGACTTCCTGCGCTTCGGTGACAAGGCACCGAGCGAGGAACGCGCGCGCCTGGAGCTCGGCTACGCCCGCATCGCACTGGCGAACGGTGAGGCGACCGACGCGCGGGACCGGCTGCTCGCCCTCGACCTCGGAGCCATCGCGCCTCGACACCGGACGGAGGCGCTGGTCGCCCTCGCCCAGGCGCACGAGGCGCTCGGCGACCTCGACAGCGCGGTGGCCGTCCTCGAGCCCCTGCTCGCCGAGGCGCGCGCCAACCAGCGCTGGCTCCAGGCCGCTGCGCAGGCGGCCTACCTCGTCGCGATCTACGTCCAGGCCGGCGACCTGAGCCACAGCATCGAGCTCGGCGAGGAGGTGCTCGCCGAGATGGAGGAGGCCGGCCTCGCCGCGACCGACGAGCACCTGCGCCTCGCGTCGTCGATCCTGTGGTCGTACTACCAGCGCGGTGACCTGCTGTTCGCGGCTCACCGAGCCTCGGGCCTGATCGAGATGGCCGAGGAGCACGGCACGCGACGCGGGCGCGGCAGCGTCTACTGGAACGCGTCGCTCGTCGCCGAGGGGCGTGGCGAGTACGCCGAGGCCCGCCGGCTCACCGAGCGTGCGATCGCCTACCTGAGCGAGAGCGAGCCCACCCGCGACGTCCCGCGCCTGCGGCTGCACTACGGGTGGCTGCTCCTGCGTGCCAACCCTCCGGAGCCGGTCGCCGCCCTCGAGCAGTTCGCCGCCGCGATGGAGGGGCTGGTCAACGTCGGCACCGAGCTCGAGATCGGGCGCTGCGAGTACGAGACGGGCCGCGCCCACCTGCTCCTCGGCGAGCCGCAGCGGGCCGAGCGCCTGGTCCGGGGTGCCCTGGAGCGGATCGGTGACTCGGGCGACTTCGACGCCTGCGACGCGCACATCGTGCTCGGTGACGCGCTCGCCGCCACCGGACGGCTCGACGAGGCTCTTGACGAGTACCGCTGGGCCGCTGACCGGCTCGCCATGCTGTCGGCGGGGCGTCAGTCGGCCTCGGTCTGGCGCTCGCTCGGAGACCGCCTCGTCTCCCTCGGCGACCACGCGGCCGCGGCGCGCGCCTACGCCACAGCGCTCGAGGAAGCCGGTATCCGCCCGACGACCTTCTCGATGACCACCCGCCACCCTCTGGCTGTCGGGTTCAGCGAGCCCACAGAGAACTGAGCTCGCCCACGGGCGTCTCGCCGGCTGGCAGGGGGAGTCGGGGCGACAGGCCTGGCGGATGACGGACGAGGGCGCCTCCCCTTCGGGAGACGCCCTCGTTCTGGCTCGTCAGGCCCGCGGAGCGGGCCGGGCCGCGGCGCTCAGAGCGCGGCGACCTGCTTGGCCAGCGCGGACTTGCGGTTGGCCGCCTGGTTCGCGTGGATCACGCCCTTGCTGACGGCCTTGTCGAGCTTGGTGCTCGCGGTGCGCAGGGCCGTGGTCGCGGCCTCCTTGTCGCCGGTCGCGACAGCCTCGTGCACGCGGCGAACGAGCGTCTTGAGCTCGGACTTCACCGCCTTGTTGCGAAGACGCGCGGCCTCGTTGGTACGGATCCGCTTGATCTGGGACTTGATGTTGGCCACAGTTGACTCTCTTGTGCGTTCGCCGAAGCGATCTGACAGGTCGTAGAGGGCGCGTCCGGAGCCGGGACTGGGGCGTGGGGACACCCTCGGAGAGGATCCGGACCAGTGCCCGCCGACCTGGGCGGACACGCGGCCTGTGATGCTATCAGCCGCGGCGCGCCCTGAGCGAACCGACCACGGCGTCGAAGCGGGCACGGTCGAGGACGGCACCCTCCCGCCGCACGGCCCGCGGGTCGACGCGGATCACCCGGTCCAACCGCACCTCGCTGGGGCGGCGTCGGGAGTCCCAGGCGCCGGTCCCCAGATCCAGCCAGCGCTCGTCGGCTGGACCCGGCCGGACGTCGTGGTCGCGGCTGGAGAGCATCAGGCCCAGCAACCACGGACCGTCGTGACCGACCAGCAGGACCGGGCGGTCCTTGCCGCGCCCGTGGTCCTCCTCGAACGGCACCCAGGTCCACACGACCTCTCCGGGGTCCGGCTCGCCATCCAGGTCCGGCGCGTACGCGGGGGTGAGTGGCCCGTCGAAGTCGCCCGGGTAGCCACCGGTGCGGGCGGCGCGGGCCGTGCCCGCTCTGGCCCGGACCCGGGTGGCGCCGGCGGCGGCCCCGCGCACGCCGGCCTTGGCGCCCCGCACCGCCGCGGAGGCGACCAGCCGCACCGCGCGGCCGAGGGCGCCACCCGCCGATGATCTCGCCATGCGAGCCAGGGTATCCACAGGACCACGCGCGGTCGTCGCCCCGAAACGCGCCCGTGACACCGTCTGGCTACGGTGCGTTCATGAGCGACGTCTTCGCCGGGTACCCACGCGGAGCCGCGTGGGACGAGGTGATCGACGACACCGGCGCGGTGCGGCCCTCGTACCGCCACGTGCACGCGGCGCTCGGCCAGATGTCGGAGAGCGAGCTGCGCGCCCGGGCGGAGTCCCTCGCTCGCGGCTACCTCACCCAGGGCGTGACCTTCGACATCGGTGGCGAGGAACGGCCGTTCCCGATCGACGTCGCGCCGCGTGTGGTGACCGAGGCGGAGTGGGACGGGGTGGGCCCGGGCGTGGCCCAGCGGGTCAGGGCGCTCGAGGCGTTCCTGGCCGACGTCTACGGCGCTCAGCGCGCGGTGACCGACGGAGTGATCCCGCGACGGCTGGTCACGTCCTCCAAGCACTTCCACCGGGCCGCGCAGGGCATCGAGCCACCCAACGGCGTGCGGGTGCACGTCGCCGGCATCGACCTGATCCGCGACGCGGAGGGCACGTTCCGGGTGCTGGAGGACAACGTCCGGGTGCCCAGCGGCGTCAGCTACGTGCTGTCGAACCGGCGTGCCATGGCGCAGGTCTTCCCGGAGCTGTTCGCGACCCTGCGGATCCGGCCGGTCGCCGACTACCCGCGCCGGTTGCTCGCCGCGCTCACGGCCGCCGCGCCACCGGGCGTCGACGAGCCGACGGTGGTGGTGCTGACGCCGGGGGTCTTCAACAGCGCCTACTTCGAGCACTCCCTCCTGGCCCGGACGATGGGCGTGGAGCTGGTCGAGGGCCGCGACCTGTTCTGCGCGGGCGGTCGGGTGTGGATGCGGACCACCACTGGCCGGCGCCGGGTGGACGTCATCTACCGCCGGGTCGACGACGACTTCCTGGACCCCGTCGTGTTCCGCGAGGACTCGTTGCTGGGCTGCCCCGGGCTGGTGGCGTGCGCCCGGACCGGGACCGTCACCATCGCCAACGCGGTGGGCAACGGCGTCGCGGACGACAAGCTCGTCTACTCCTACGTGCCCGACCTCATCCGCTACTACCTGGGTGAGGAGCCGTTGCTGGCCGGGGTGGACACCTGGCGGCTGGAGGAGCCCGAGGCGTTGGCGGAGGTGCTCGACCGGCTCGAGGACCTCGTGGTCAAGCCGGTCGACGGGTCGGGCGGAAAAGGGATCGTGATCGGCCCGCGGGCGAGTCGCGCCGAGCTCGGCGTGCTGCGCGACCGCCTCCGGGCCGACCCGCGCGGTTGGATCGCCCAGCCCGTGGTCCAGCTGTCGACCGTGCCGACGCTGGTCGAGGGCGGCCTACGCCCCCGGCACGTGGACCTGCGGCCGTTCGCCGTCAACGACGGCAATGACGTCTGGGTGCTGCCCGGCGGCCTCACCCGGGTCGCGCTGCCCGAGGGGCAGCTGGTGGTCAACAGCTCCCAGGGCGGCGGTTCCAAGGACACCTGGGTGCTCGGTCCGGCGCGACACGTGCCCGGCACCCGGCCCCCGGTGGCGCCCCGGGTGCCGGTGACCACCGCGTCGGTCCCGGTCGTGGCGAGCCCGCAGGACGACTACTCCCAGCAGCAGCAGCAACAGCAGCAGCAGCAGCGGGCGACGGCGGAGGTGCGCCCGTGCTGAGCCGGATCGCCGAGTCGCTGTTCTGGATCGGTCGCTACGTCGAGCGGGCGGACGACACCGCACGGCTGCTCGACGTGCACGTGCAGATCCTGCTCGAGGACCCGTGGGCCGAGGAGGACCTCGTCTGCCGGACCCTGCTGTCCGTGATGGACCGGGCCGTCCCGGACCCCGAACCCCTGGTGGGCCGCGACCAGGTGCTCGAGGTGCTCGCCTTCGACCGGACCTCGCCCTCGGCGATCGCCGGTGCCCTCGTCTCCGCCCGGGAGAACGCGCGACGTGCCCGGGAGGTGATCTCGACCGAGCTGTGGGAGGCGATCAACGCCACCTGGACGCAGCTGCCCGCGCACATGTCGTCGCGCCGGCCGCACGAGTTCTTCCGATGGGTGATCGAGCGTGCGTCGCTGGTCACCGGGATCACGGCCCAGTCGCTCTCGCGTGACGACACCTGGAACTTCCTCATCCTCGGCCGGTCGATCGAGCGCGCCGACATGATCGCCCGTCTCCTGGCCACCCGCGCCCTGGCCGGTGCGACCGGGCCGGACTGGGGCACCCTGCTGCGCTCGAGCGGCGCGTACGAGGCCTACCTGCGGCGGTACCGGGGCTTCGGATCGGAGGACAGCGCGGCGGAGTTCCTGCTCACCGACCGGCAGTTCCCGCGGTCGGTGGTGCACGCGCTCGGGCAGGCCCACACCTGCCTGGACGCCCTGGATCCGGCCGGGCAGCACGGCGCGGACGACGCGCGCCGCACGCTCGGGCACGCGCGGACCACGCTGGAGTACGGGCTGCTGCCCGACCTGGTGGAGAACCTGCCGGCGCACATGGTCACCGTGCAGCGTGCGTGCGCCAGGGCCAGCGAGCTGGTCCGCCTGCGGTACTTCCCGTCCGGTGCCCTGACCCAGTGGACCGGAGGTGTGGTGTGAGTCGCCTGCACGTGGTGCACACCACTGCCTTCAGCTACGAGGGCCCGGTGGGCGCGTCGTACAACGAGGCTCGGATGGTGCCGCGCTCCGAGTCCCGTCAGACGGTGCTGGCCGGCAACCTCGAGATCGAGCCGTCCACCTGGCGGCACGACTACGTCGACTACTGGGGCACCGCCGTCACCGCGTTCGAGAGCGGACAGCCGCACGCCAGCCTCACCCTGACGGCCGTCGCCCGGGTCGAGGTGCACCCGCCCGCCCTGCCGGGCCCCATGGACTGGGACGTCGTGGGCTCGGAGAGGGCCCTGGACGCGATGGCCGAGTACCTCGAGGTCTCGCCGACCACCCAGGCGCCGCCCGAGCTGCTCGAAGTGGCGCGGACGGCGGCGGCCGCGCGGGGCTCAACCCCCGACGCGACAGCCAGGGCGATCTGCGCCGCGGTGCACGGGGCCGTGGAGTACGTGCCGGGCGTGACCGCCGTGCACTCGCCGGCCGTGGACGCGTGGGCGGCGCGCAAGGGGGTGTGCCAGGACATGGCGCACCTGTCGGTGGGCGCACTGCGCGCGGTGGGCATCCCTGCGCGGTACGTCTCGGGGTACCTGCACCCCGCGCGCGACGGCGAGGTGGGCCGGACCGTGGCAGGGGAGTCGCACGCCTGGGTCGAGTGGTGGGTCGGCCACTGGGTCGGTCACGACCCGACCAACGACATCGACGTCGGCGAGCACCACGTGGTGGTCGGCCGAGGGCGCGAGTACCAGGACGTCGCTCCGGTGCGCGGGATCTTCGCGGGCGGGGGGACGCAGTCGATGGAGGTCCAGGTCCGGATCACGCGCGAGGCCTGAGCCCGCTGCGGCACCCGTCAGGACTGGGGCAGGATCACCGTCTTGACCCCGGTGCGAGCCGCCCCGTGCTCGAATGCCGCGGCGGCGTCCGCGAGCCCGAACCGGTCGGTGGCCAGCGGCGCGAGCTGCACGGCGCCGCCGGCGACCAGCGCGATGGCGCGCGGGTAGACCTCCTTCATCCGGCGCACCATGAGCATGCTCAGGCCCTTGCGCCGGGCCACCGCCGCCGGGAAGGCGCTCTGCGCGGTGCTCGGGATGCCCGCCAGCATCACCCTCGCGCCGGGCCGGGCCAGACGTACGGCGGTGTCGATCGCGGCGTCGTCGCCGGCGATCTCCAGGACGACGTCCGCGCCGTCGCCGAGGTCGTGCGTCAGCGTCGCGGTGTCCTGCGGGTCGACGGCTGCGTCGATCCCGAGATCCTCGGCAGCCCGGCGCCGGTGGGCCAGCGGCTCGACGCCCACCACGCGGCGCGCTCCGGCGGCTCGCAGGACCTGGATCGCCAGGAGGCCGATCGGCCCGAGCCCGACCACCGCCGCGGTCGCGCCGAGGCGTACGTGCGAGAGGTCGACCGCGTGGATCGCGACACCGAGCGGCTCGAGCAGCGCGCCGTCGACCGCGTCCATCGACGCCGGCAGCAGGTGGAGCCGGTCGGTGGGCCACGTCATGAGCTCGCGCAGCGGGCCGTCGGTGGCTCCGTGCCCGGTGAAGCGGACGGTGGGGCAGAGGTTGGGGTCGCCCTCCAGGCACCGTGCGCAGCGGCCACAGGGGATCGCCGGGTCGATCGCCACGAGCCGACCGTCCCACGGCCCGCCGACCACCGTGCCGGCCGCCTCGTGACCGGGCACGACCGGTGAGGTCACCGTCGTCTCGCCGACTCCTCCGTCGGTCCACCAGTGCAGGTCCGACCCGCACAGCCCGACCGCGCCGACCCTGACCAGGGACTCGCCGTCGACGGGCACCGGGTCCGGCTCCTCCGAGAGCCGCAGATCTCGGGCAGCGTGCAGGCGCGCGACGCGCATGGTCCTCCTTCGGACGGTCGACCGGTCGATCCTGTCACGGAGCCGGGCGCGGCGGGTGGGCTCTCAGGGCGTGAGCCGTAGGGCGAGGACCGACACCAGGGCGGAGGCGTCGCCGGAGACCTCGAGCCCGGCCGTCCCGGGCAGGACCCGCTTCCAGAGCATCAGGGCCAGGTCCCGCGCACATCCCTGCACGGTGACGGCGGCGGGTCCGTCCGGACCGAGTCGCCAGGTGCCTCCGGGCGCGACGAGGTCGACCGCGTGCGGCAGCGGTTCGATGCGCCCGAGGCGGACCTGACGCGGCGTCATCGTGTCCACCACCTCGGCCACCGCGTCGGCCCAGACGTCGTCGCCGAGGGTGTCGGACCCGGCGCCGGCCGCCGTGCTCAGGTCCCACAGGTGCACCGCGGTCTCGTGCAGCTGGCGACGCCGCCAGAAGCCGGCCGGCCCGGGCCCCAGCAGGGTGAGCGCGGGGGCGTCCGGACCGACGTCGGCCAGCGTCGACCGCAGGTGCGCGGCGGACCAGGTGTAGAACGCGACCAGCGCGGCCGTCTCGCGCGGCGCGGCGGGCTCGTGCGGGTCGAGGTCCACGCCGAGCGCCATGGCGGCCGCCCACCAGTGCACAGCGCCCAGGTGCAGGGCGAGGTCGGCGACCCGCCACGGGGCGCAGCATGCGACCGGCGCCTCCGGGTCGGCGGCGGCGAGCACGGTCGCGAACTGGTGCTGGGCGCGGGCGAGGGCCGCGAGATGGTCGAGGCTCACCGGGCCATGATCGCCCACGGGCGACGTCCGCCGTGCGGCCTTCGGTCCCCGCTCGTGGGACGATGTGAGCCGCCCGACCCGCACCGACGACCCGGACCAGGAGCACGTTGTCCCCGATCCCGAGCGCGGCGCAGACCGCGCGCATCACCCCGGCGGCGACCCCGCCGGAGTCGCTGCGCAACTTCTGCATCATCGCCCACATCGACCACGGCAAGTCGACCCTCGCCGACCGGATGCTCCAGCTCACCGGCGTCGTCGACGACCGTGCCATGCGCGCGCAGTACCTGGACCGGATGGAGATCGAGCGCGAGCGCGGCATCACCATCAAGTCGCAGGCGGTGCGGATGCCGTGGGCGGTCGTCGACCCGGCCGGTGTGACGTCTGCCTACGCGCTGAACATGATCGACACGCCGGGCCACGTGGACTTCACCTACGAGGTCTCGCGCTCGCTCGCCGCGTGCGAGGGTGCCGTGCTGCTGGTCGACGCCGCGCAGGGCATCGAGGCGCAGACCCTGGCCAACCTGTACCTGGCCATGGAGCAGGACCTGCACATCATCCCGGTGCTCAACAAGATCGACCTGCCGGCCGCCCAGCCCGAGCGCTACGCCGAGGAGCTCGCGGGGCTCGTGGGCGGGGACCCGGACGACGTCATGCGGGTGTCGGGCAAGACCGGCGAGGGCGTGGCCGCGCTGCTCGACCGGATCGTCGCCGAGGTGCCCCACCCGGTCGGCGACCCGGACGCCGCGGCCCGCGCGATGATCTTCGACTCGGTCTACGACACCTATCGCGGCGTGGTCACGTACGTGCGGGTGGTCGACGGCCACCTCTCGCCGCGCGAGCGCATCCTGATGATGTCGACCCGCGCCACCCACGAGCTGCTCGAGATCGGCGTCATCGCGCCGGAGCCGAACCCGACCCAGGGCCTGGGCGTGGGGGAGGTGGGCTACCTCATCACGGGCGTGAAGGACGTGCGCCACTCCAAGGTCGGCGACACCGTGACCAACCAGTCCAAGCCTGCCGCCGCTGCGCTCGCGGAGTACCAGGACCCCAAGCCGATGGTGTTCTCCGGGCTGTACCCGATCGACGGTTCGGACTACCCGGACCTGCGCGACGCGCTGGACAAGCTCAAGCTCAACGACGCGGCGCTGGCCTACGAGCCGGAGACGTCGGTGGCGCTCGGGTTCGGGTTCCGGGTCGGGTTCCTGGGTCTGCTCCACATGGAGATCGTGCGCGAGCGGCTCGAGCGCGAGTTCGACCTGGACCTCATCTCGACCGCGCCCAACGTGGTCTACACGGTGACCATGGAGGACCGCACGGTGGCCACGGTGACCAACCCGAGCGAGTTCCCGGGCGGCAGGATCTCCGAGGTCCGTGAGCCGGTGGTGCGGGCCACGATCCTGGCGCCGAGCGAGTACATCGGCGCGATCATGGAGCTGTGCCAGCAGCGGCGCGGCGACCTGCTGGGGATGGACTACCTGTCGCCCGAGCGCGTCGAGATGCGCTACATGCTGCCGCTGGCGGAGATCGTGTTCGACTTCTTCGACCAGCTGAAGTCGCGCACCAAGGGGTACGCGTCGCTGGACTACGAGCAGGCCGGCGACCAGGTCGCCGACCTGGTCAAGGTGGACATCCTGCTCCAGGGCGAGCAGGTCGACGCGTTCAGCGCGATCGTGCACAAGGACAAGGCGTACGCCTACGGCGTGATGATGGCCACCAAGCTCAAGGAGCTCATCCCGCGCCAGCAGTTCGAGGTGCCGATCCAGGCGGCGGTCGGGGCCCGGGTCATCGCCCGCGAGACCGTCCGGGCGCTGCGCAAGGACGTGCTCGCCAAGTGCTACGGCGGTGACATCACCCGCAAGCGCAAGCTGCTGGAGAAGCAGAAGGAGGGCAAGAAGCGGATGAAGACGATCGGCCGGGTCGACGTGCCGCAGGAGGCCTTCATCGCTGCGCTGTCCACCGGCGCCGAGGGCGAGAAGAAGAAGTGAGCACCCCGGCCGCGGGCGGGCACCGGGCGGACGGCGGGGTGCTCGGCGCGGTCTGCGTGGTCGCGTCGCTGCGTCCGGACGACGGCACGACCGGCGTGACCGCCATCGACAAGCGGCCGGTCGACGGTCCCGTGCGGGTCGGCCGCTACGGCGTGCGCGGCGACGTGCAGGCCGACCGCAAGCACCACGGCGGGCTCGACAAGGCGCTGTACGCGGTCGACCAGGCCGAGGTCGACCACTGGGCCGCCGTGCTGGGCCGGGACGTGCCGCCTGGCGGTTTCGGCGAGAACCTGCGGATCGCAGGCCTGAGCGTCGACGACGCGCTGCTCGGCGAGCGGTGGCGGATCGGCGAGCTCGAGGTCGAGGTCACCGGGCCGCGCACACCGTGCGCGACGTTCGCGCGATGGGTCGGTGAGGACCTCTGGGTCCGCCGCTACACCGAGCGCGGGCGCCCCGGTGCGTACCTGCGCGTGGTGCAGCCCGGGACCGTCACGGCCGGCGCCCCCGTGCACGTGGTTTCCCGGCCTGACCACCCGGTCAGCGTGGCCGTCGCGTTCAGCGGGTGCCCTCCCGAGGCGGCGCGCGCGGCCCTGGCCGCCGCGGCCGACGGGCTCGACCTGGCCGACTACATGCTGGAGGCGCTCGAGACCGCGGCCGGGCGCACCACCCACGGCGGGGCGCAGGACTAGTGCCCGCCCTGCCGGACGGCGAGCCGGTCCCGCCCGACGGGTCGCTGCCGGAGTGGCTCGCCGACGCCCCGCCGGCCGCCGAGGGCCTCGGCCTGTACCTGCACGTGCCGTTCTGCCGGGTGCGCTGCGGCTACTGCGACTTCACCACCTACACCGCCGCAGAGCTCGGGGGCGGCGGCGACCGCGCGACGTACGCCGCGACCGCGTCGGCCGAGGTCGCGCTCGCGGCCCGTGCGCTCGGTGCCGTGGGTCGCGCGCGGCCGGTCAGCACCGTGTTCCTGGGCGGTGGCACCCCGACGATGCTCCCGCCGGGCGACCTGGCCCGGATGCTGCGCGCGGTGCGTGACGAGCTGGGTCTGGAGCCCGGCGCGGAGGTCACGACCGAGGCCAACCCGGACTCGGTCGACGCCGCAGGGCTCGAGGCGCTCGCCGCGGCCGGGTTCACGCGGGTGTCGTTCGGGATGCAGTCGGCCGTGCCGCACGTGCTCGCGACGCTGGACCGCACGCACGACCCCGAGCGCGTGCCCCAGGTGGTGGGCTGGGCCCGCGACGCGGGCCTGGCGGTGTCGCTCGACCTCATCTACGGCACGCCCGGGGAGTCCGTGGACGGCTGGCGCCGGTCGGTCGAGGCGGCGCTGGAGACCGGGGTCGACCACCTGTCCGCGTACGCGCTCGTGGTGGAGGAGGGCACCCGGATGGGCGCGCTGGTGCGGCGCGGCTTCCTCGACGCACCCGACCCGGACGACCAGGCGACCAAGTACGAGCTCGTCGACGAGCTCGCGTCGGCCGCCGGCCTGGCCTGGTACGAGGTGAGCAACTGGGCGCGGCCGGGGGCGGCCTGCCGGCACAACGAGGCCTACTGGCGCAGCGCTGACTGGTGGGGCGTGGGCCCCGGCGCGCACTCGCACGTCGGCGCGCCGGACGCGGCGGTGCGGTGGTGGAACGTCAAGCACCCGCGGCCGTACGCGGAGCGGCTCGCCGAGGGCGGTACCCCTGCCGCTGGCCGGGAGGTGCTCGGCGCGGACGACGTCCGGCTCGAGCGGGTCCTGCTGGGGGCGCGGATGGCCGACGGGCTGCCGGTGTCGGCGCTGTCCGCCGCGGGGCGCGAGGCGGTCGCCGGGCTGGTCGCCGACGGGCTCGTGGCCGGGCGGGACGCGGTGCGCGGGCGTGTCGTGCTCACCCGGCGCGGGCGGCTCCTGGCCGACGCGGTGGTGCGCGCGCTGACCGACTGACGGCGCGCGCTGGACGCCGCGCCGCTGCGGCGTCAGGATGCTCCTCCGCGGATGGGGGAGGGCGTGTGCGCATCGAGATCGACGACCTGAGCGGCACCGACGTGGCCGAGCTGCTCGCCGAGCACCTGGCGGACATGTACGCCACGTCGCCGGCGTGCAGCGTGCACGCGCTGGACCTGGACGCGCTGCGCGCGCCGTCGGTCACAGTGTGGACGGCGCGCGACGGGGGCGCGCTGCTGGGCTGCGGCGCCCTCAAGGAGCTGGACCGCCGGCACGGCGAGCTGAAGTCGATGCGGACCGCGGCGGCGGCCCGCGGGCGTGGCGTCGGCGGCGCGGTGCTGCGGCACCTGCTCGACGTCGCACGCGAGCGGGGCTACGCGCGAGTCAGTCTCGAGACGGGTTCCCAGCCGTTCTTCGCGCCCGCGCACCGGTTGTACGCGCGCCACGGCTTCGTGGCGTGCGAACCGTTCGGCGACTACGTGCTCGACCCCAGCAGCGTCTTCATGACCCTGGAGCTCTGAGCAGGAGACTGTTCGAGATGTTCGGGTTGATCCGAACAAGAGGTACGCTGGTCGCATGCCACCGATCTCGGAGTTCATCGAGGAGGCCGGCCTGTACTTCGAGGGCCTGGGCCTCAGTCGCACCGCCGGGCGCATCATGGGCTGGCTGCTCGCCGGGGACGTGGACGGCGCGGACGCACCCTTGCTCTGCGAGGAGCTCGGCGTCGCCAAGAGCAGCGTGAGCGTGGCGCTGCGCCGCCTCGAGCAGATCGGCCTCGTCGAGCGGTTCCGGGTGGCCGGCCATCGCCGCGACCGCTTCCGCCTGACCGAGGACGTGTTCGGACGCGCGTTCCGGGCCCAGATGTCCGCGTTCGGGACGTTCACCGCTCTCGCCGAGCGCGGTCTCGCGGTGGTCGGAGACGACCCCGTGCGCCGGCGCCGGCTGGAGAACATGCGCGACATGTACGCCTTCATGGCCCGGCGCTTCCCGCAGCTGCTCGACGAGTGGGAGGCCACCCGATGAAGGTCCTGCTGGTCACCACGGGGAGCCGCGGCGACGTCCAGCCGTTCGTGGCGCTCGCGGTCGGGCTCGCCGCCGCCGGGCACATCCCTACGCTCGCGGCGCCGGCCCGGTTCGCCGCCATGGCGGCCGAGCGCGGCGTCGGCTTCGTCGGCCTCGACGACAGCCTGTTCGAGCTCCAGGACGAGCTGGCGACGCGCGGCTCCCTCGCAGCGGTGACCGGCGCCTCCCGGGCCCGTCCCGCCATGCGCCGGTTCCTGGCCGACGTCGCCGACCTGGTCGACGTGCCCACCGATGCCGTGGTGTACCACCCCAAGACCCTCGCCGCCCCCATGGTGGCCGAGGCGCAGGGCGTGCCCTCGCTCGCGGCCCAGCTGATCCCGCTGTACCCACCGACGGCGGCCTTCGCGGCGCCGGTGCTCCCGCGACCGGTCCCGAGGTGGCTGAACCGGGCGACGTGGCGGCTCGTGGCGGCGGTGGAGGCGCCGTGGCGCGGCGCGCTGCGTGAGCTCCGTCGCGATCGGCTCGCGCTGGAGTCGCCGCTCGTGGGCCTGGGCGCCCGGGTGGCGGCGGGTGGCGCGCTCAACGCGTGGAGCCCGCACCTGCTGCCAGCACCGGACGACTGGCCCGCGGGCTCGGCGCCGACGGGCTTCTGGCGGCTGCCCGCCGGAGCGTGGCAGGCGCCGGCATCGCTGGTCGACTTCCTCGGCGCCGGCGAGCCGCCCGTCTACGTCGGCTTCGGCAGCATGGTGGATCGCCACCCCGCCGAGCTCGGCGCCACGGTGCGCGACGGCCTGCGGCGTGCCGGCCGGCGCGGTGTCGTCGCGACCGGCTCCGGCGCCCTCGAGCTCGAGAGCTCCGACGACCTCCTGGTCGTGGACCAGGTGCCGCACGACTGGCTCTTCCCACGGGTCGCAGCCGTCGTGCACCACGGCGGGATCGGCACCGTCGCGGCGGCGCTCGAGGTGGGCGTGCCCCAGGTGATCCGGCCGTTCCTGGGCGACCAGCCGTTCTGGGCGCGTCGGGTGGCAGAGGTCGGAGCCGGGGCGTCGTGGTCCGGCCGGCCCGGTTCGCTCGCCGAGGCGATCGCCGCGGTCGTGGAGCGCGCGGCTGCGGCTCGTGACCTCGCGGAGGCGTGCGCGGCGGAGGACGGGGTCGGGGCGGCGGTCGGACGCATCGAGGCGCTGGTGAGCGCCACGGGGCGCTAGCGGGACGATCGACCGAGGCGTTGGGCCCGGGACCGACGACGCGGTGCACGGAGCCGCAGCTCCGGCGCCGGCAGAACCGGGCAGATCGAACAGCGTGGAGCCTTGACACGGGTGGCGTGGACTCGATTCGCTGGCCGACAGCCGTCGGCGTCCGCCGGCGCCCCTGCGAGGAGGATTCGTGACCGAGACCCCGGGCGCCCAGCCCAACCCCGAGCCGGATCAGACTCCGCCGCCTCCCGGCGGATACCAGGCTCCGCCGCCGCCGAGCGGCGACCAGGCGCCGCCTGCCGGCTACCAGGCCCCGCCTCCGGGGTACCAGGCGCCGCCTCCGGGGTACCAGGCGCCGCCTCCGGGCTACCAGGCGCCGCCTCCGGGCTACCAGGCGCCGCCGCCCGGCTACCAGGCGCCGCCCCCGGGGTACCAGGCACCGCCGCCCGGCTACGGGCCGCCGGCGAACCAGGTCAACGTCGGTGACGCGTTCGGCTGGGGCTGGGCGAAGTTCCAGCAGAACGTCGGTCCCTACCTGCTCGGGATGATCATCTACGCGGTGCTCGGCGGCATCCTGATCGGCATCCCGTACGCCATCCTGATCGCGGGCGCGAGCACCACGCTCACCATCGACGCGAACGGGAACATCACCTCCGGTGCCGGTGGGCTCTTCGGCGCGAGCATCGGCGCGATGATCGTCGTCTGGATCCTCGCGATCGTCGTGGAGATGCTGGCGCAGGTGGGCCTGATCAACGCCTCGCTCCGGGTCGCCAACGGGGAGAGGATCTCGGTCGGCACGTTCTTCAACTACCCGAACCTCGGCAACGTGATCGCCACTGCGCTGCTGGTCGGCGTGGCGACCTTCGTCGGGACCCTCGTGACGTTCTTCATCGGGGGCCTGGGTGGCGTCGTGGTCGGGTTCTTCGCGCTCTTCGCCCTCTTCTTGGCCGTCGACCAGGGCTATGGGCCGATGGATGCCATCAAGGCGAGCTTCTCGCTGGTGAGCAAGAACTTCGGGCCGACGATCCTGGTGTTCCTGGTGGCCATGGTCGCCATGGCCATCGGTGGGATCCTGCTCGGGCTCGGGCTGCTCGTCGCCGTCCCGCTGTCGATGCTGGCGTTCACCTTCCTTTACCGCCGGCTCGTCAACGGCCCGCTGGCGGCCTGACCTGCTCTCACGACGCGGGGTCCGAGACCTGGTCTCGGACCCCGCGTGCCGTGTCGGCGGCCGTCAGGCCGTCACGAAGTCGATCAGCTCCTCCATCCGGCCGAGCAGCGAGGGCTCCAGGTCGCGGTAGTCGCGGACGGTGCCGCGGATCCGGCGCCACCCGGCCGCGACGTCGGCCTGGTCGGCGTGCGGCCAGCCCAGCGCCGCGAGGATCCCCTCCTTCCACGACGTGCCGCGCGGGATCTGCGGCCAGGCGCTCAGGCCCAGGCGCTCGGGTCGGACCGCCTGCCACACGTCGACGTACGGGTGGCCGAGCACCAACACGGTCCCGGCCGGCGCCGCCCGCACCGCCTCCGCGGCGATCCGCGACTCCTTGCTCCCGGGCACCAGGTGGTCCACGAGGATCCCGAGGCGCCTGGTCGGGCCGGGGGAGAAGCGGGCGACCTCGGCCGCGAGGTCGTCCACGCCGTCGAGCATCTCGACCACGACGCCCTCCAGGCGCAGGTCGTCGCCCCAGACCTGCTCGACCAGCTCGGCGTCGTGCCGGCCCTCGACCCAGATCCGGCTCGCCCTGGCGACCCGGGCGGCGGCGCCTGGCACGGCGCGGGAGCCGGACGCGGTCCGGGCGGGCGCGGCCGGGGCGGAGGGACCGGCCGGCGGTACGAGCTCCACCGGCTCCCCGTCGATCCAGAAGCCTGGGCCGAGCGGGAAGGTGCGAGTCGCCCCACGCCGGTCCTCGAGCACCACCACGCGCATCCCGCCGGAGCGCTCGACGCGCACGACGGCACCCACCCAGCCGGTCGCGACCTCCTCGACCACGAGCCCGACGTCGGCGGGCACCGGGCGTGACGACGGTCGCGCGGGGCGGCGCGGACCGGCGAGCACGTCGCGTCCGTACCTGTCCATCGGGCCTCCCTCGGGTCGCACCGATGATGCCGGTCAACGCGGAACCGGCGGCCCCACCACGCCGGGCAGGGCCCGGTCCGACCACGCCGGACGGCGTCGCGACACGCGCCGGGCCGGGTGTCAGACGTCCAGGTCCTTGCTGAAGAACAGCTCCGCGTAGGGGTTGTCGTTGTAGCGGTCGATCCGGCGGTACCCGGCGCGGTCGTACATCGCGATCGCCTCGGTGAGGGTGCCGTTGGTGTCCAGCAGCAGCCGCCGGTGGCCGCGCGTGGCGGCCATCGCCTCGAGGTGCCGCAGCATCCGCGAGCCCAGGCCGGCGCCGCGCCACTCGGGGTGCACCCACATCCGCTTGAGCTCGCCCACGTCGGGGCCAGCCTCCGGCGCGTCCCGGAGCCCACCGAGCGCCACCGGCTCGCCGTCGGACGTCGCGACCACGAACGTGCCCTCGGTGTCCGGGCCGTCCAGGGCGAAGCCCCGCGGGAAGCGGCGGTCGAGCTCGGCGATGTACCGGTCGGCGGCGGCCCGTGCCGCGGGGTCGGTGGGCGGGACCTCGCGAAGGTGCACGGTCGCGGCGCGCACGAGCAGGTCGGCGGTCGCCAGTGCCTGCGTCAGGCGGTCGCGCTGGCGGGCGGTGAGCGGGGCGACCAGGCGCCGGGCCAGGCGTTCCGAGCGTGCCTCGAGGTCCTGCCACGCCGCGCGGCCGGCCTCGGTGGGCACAGCGAGGCGCCGGCGCCGGTCGGCCGGGTCGGGCCTGACGGCGACCAGGCCGTCCTCCTCCAGCCGGGCCAGGACCCGGCTGAGGTACCCGGCGTCCAGACCGAGCCGGTCGCGCAGGTCGCGGACCGCGGCGCCCTGCGGGCCGATCTCGTACAGGACCCGCGAGATCCCGAGGGGGCGGCCGGTGCCGAGGAACGACTCGTCGAGCGCGCCGATCCGCTGGGTGTAGGTGCGGTTGAACCGGCGCAGGGTTGCGGTGGTGGGGTCCTCGGCAGGCATTCTCTGACCTTAGTCAACGATCTGTCCGGCAGTCGAGTGGGCGGGGGCGCCGGGTGCTGCCTGCGAGGTACTGCCGTCGTACCATGGATCGGTTAGCACTCGGCGGCGTCGAGTGCCACCACCCCCCGGACGAGCGCGAGAAGGAGGCCGGATGAGCGACGACCGTCGCCTGGACGTCCTGCGCGCGATCGTCGAGGACTACGTGACCACCAACGAGCCGGTCGGTTCGCGCTCGCTGGTCGAGCGGCACGGTCTGGGTGTGTCGCCCGCGACGATCCGCAACGACATGGCGGTCCTCGAGGAGGCGGGCTACATCGCCCAGCCGCACACCTCGGCGGGCCGGGTGCCCACGGACAAGGGCTACCGGCTGTTCGTGGACCGCCTCTCGGCGGTCAAGCCGTTGTCGGCCGCCGAGCGCCGCGCCATCTCCGCGTTCCTCACCGACGCGGTGGACCTGGACGACGTCGTGGACCGCTCCGTGCGCCTGCTGTCCCAGCTCACCCATCAGGTGGCGGTCGTGCAGTACCCGTCGCTGGCCCGCTCCGCCCTGCGGCACGTCGAGCTCGTGCCGCTCGACGACGACCGCCTGCTCGTGGTGATCATCACCGAGACCGGGCGGGTCGAGCAGCGCACCGTCGAGCTCGAGCACGCCATCGCCGCCGAGCTGGTGCCCGAGCTGCGGGCCCGGCTGAACGTCAGCGCCGGCGGACGCCGGCTCAGCGAGCTCGACGGGCCGCTCGCGTCCGTGGTCGAGGCGTTCGCGGTCTCGGAGCAGCCCGCCGTGCGCGCCGTGGTCGACGTGGTCCGCGACACGCTCGCCGAGACCACCGAGGAACGGATCGTCATGGCGGGCACCTCGAACCTGCTGCGGGCCGACCGCGACTTCCCCGGCACGGTGCGCCCGGTGATCGAGGCGCTCGAGGAGCAGGTCGTGCTGCTGCGGCTGCTGACCGAGATGGCCGAGGACTCCGTCGACGTGGCCGTGCGGATCGGCCACGAGAACACCCACGCGGGTCTCAGCGAGACCTCCGTCGTGGCCGCAGGGTACGGTGCCGACGGCGAGACCGTCGCCCGCATCGGGGCCCTGGGGCCCACCCGGATGGACTACGCCGGGACGATCGCCTCGGTCCGGGCCGTGGCCAGGTACCTGTCCAGGATCCTCGCGGGATGAGGGCGAACTGCCCGCCCGCCGTGGGCCGTGCTGAGAGGGACGAGTGAGCAGCGACTACTACGGGATCCTCGGTGTGCCGCGGGACGCCACCCAGGACCAGATCAAGAAGGCGTATCGCAAGCTCGCCCGCGAGCTGCACCCGGACGTCGCCGACGGCGACGGTTCCGCGGAGAAGTTCAAGGACGTCTCGCGCGCCTACGAGGTGCTGTCCAACCCCGAGAAGCGCGACCTGTACGACCGCGGGGTGGACCCGAGCGCTCCCGGTGGCGGTGGTGCCGGCTTCGGTGCCGGCTTCGGCTTCCAGGACATCTTCGAGACGTTCTTCGGCGCCGCCCAGGGCGCCTCGGCGCAGCGCGGGCCGGTGCCGCGCGCCCGGCGCGGCCAGGACGCGCTGGTCCGCCTGGACCTCGAGCTGTCCGAGGCCGTGTTCGGCGTACACCGCGAGGTCACCGTGGAGACCGCCGTGGTCTGCCCGACCTGCTCGGGCTCGTGCTGCCGGCCGGGCACCAGCCCACGCACCTGCGAGGTCTGCGGGGGCCGCGGTGTGGTGCAGCGCGTCGCGCGGTCGTTCCTCGGTCAGGTGATGACCACCAGCCCCTGTGCCGCATGCCACGGCTTCGGCACGGTGATCCCCGACCCCTGCCCGGAGTGCTCCGGCGAGGGACGGGTGCGCAGCCGCCGGACCCTGAACGTCGACGTGCCGGCGGGCGTGGAGACCGGCACCCGCATCCGGCTCACCGGCCAGGGCGAGGTCGGCCCCGCGGGCGGACCGCCCGGCGACGTGTACCTCGAGGTCCGGGAGCGCCCGCACGAGGTGTTCGTCCGCGAGGGCGACGACCTGCACTGCACGCTCGAGCTGCCGATGACCGCGGCGGCGCTGGGCACGCAGGTCGAGCTGGAGACGCTGGACGGGCCGCGCACGGTCGACGTCCGTCCGGGGACCCAGCCGGGCGAGGTGCTCACCCAGCGCGGGCTCGGCGTCGGGCGCCTGCACCAGGGCGGCCGCGGCGACCTGCACGTGCACGTCGAGGTCCAGGTCCCGACCGCGCTCGACGAGGAGCAGGAGCGCCTCCTGCGCGAGCTCGCCGCGGTGCGGGGCGAGGAGCGGCCGGGATCGCGCCTGGCACCGGTGCACTCGGGGGTCTTCTCCCGCCTGCGCGAGAAGCTCTCGGGCCGGTGAGAGCTCGCGTCGGGGCGACGCGGACCGGGGTGGTGGCTGCGTGAGCGCCCCCGTCTTCCTCGCGGCCCCCGGGACGCTGACCGGCCTCGAACCCGGGGCCCGCTACCGGCTCGAGGGTGCCGAGGCCCGGCACGCCGGGATCGTCCAGCGTCGGCGCGTGGGCGAGGCCGTCGACGTCGTGGACGGTGCAGGGGTGCGCCTGCACTGCGTGATCGCCGAGGTCGAGCCGGGCGCGCTCGCCCTGGAGGTCCGCGGACGGGTCGTCGAACCTGCGCCCGCGGTGCGCGTGGTGCTCGTGCAGGCGCTGGCCAAGGGTGACCGGGACGAGCTGGCCATCGAGGCCGCGACCGAGGTCGGGGTCGACGCGGTGGTGCCGTGGCAGGCGCAGCGGTCGATCGTGATCTGGCGCGGTGACCGCGCCGCACGCAGCCGCGCCAAGTGGCTCGCCACGGTCCGGGCCGCGACCAAGCAGGCGCGGCGCGCGTGGCTGCCCGAGGTCACCGAGGCCGTGACCACCTCCGGCCTGGCCGCGCTGGTCGGGCGGACCGTGGGCGACGGCGGGGCGGTGCTCGTGCTGCACGAGGCGGCCGAGGCCCCGATCGCCGGTGCCGCGCTGCCGTCGGCGGGCGACGTGCTGCTGGTGGTCGGCCCGGAAGGGGGCATCGACGACGCGGAGCTGGCCGAGCTGTGCGCCGCCGGCGCCGAGACGGTACGCCTGGGCCCGAACGTGCTGCGCACCTCTACGGCCGGCCCGGTCGCGGCCGCACTGGTCTGCGAGCGGCTGGGCCGCTGGGCGGTCGGCTGAGGAGCTGACCCGGCCGGCGGCGCCATGGGCGTGGATCGGCCGAGGTCGGTCGGTTCTGGACGACCCGCGGCACCCACCTCACGGCATGCGAGCGGTCGGCGGCATGCGCGGACCGTGAGCACCCGGCGCGGTCCATGTGACAGAAGTGGCGGACGGGGCGGGTGGGGCAGCAGATCCGTCACTGCTGCACCTCCCGTCACGTGATCCGCGTGGGCTGCTCACGGGGCCCCGGGCGCGATGGAGGGAAGCGGGTTGTGGTGGCGGCCGGCGCGGCGAAGGGGGTCGGAGGCTGGATCGGCGTCCGCAGGGTGGACGGGCTCGCACGGATCGGTGTCTGAGCGGCTCGTCGCCGCGTGGGGCGCCGGGACACCTCGGCGAAGCACGCCCCGTCGAGCGCTCTTCGGCTACCGCGCGGCGCTCCGCGTGTCACACCTCAACCGCGCGGGGCGCTGCTCCGCGGATCACACCGTGCTGCCGGGCTCAGCTGACCGTGAAGGTGGCGCTGACCTCGTTGACCGGGTCGCCGGACTCCTCCTCGCCCATCGCGGGCTCCCAGACCCGGACGGTGTAGGTGCCCGGGTCGAGCGTGAGCTCGAACTCGTACGGGCCGATCTCGCCGTTCGCCCCGGCCTGCGTGTAGCCCTGGTCGACGACGCCGCTCGAGGCGTCGGTGACCTCGTACACCAGGGTGCCCTCGAACGCCGTGCCGTCTCCGGTGACCGTCACGGTCGGGCCGGAGACGGTCGCGCCGTCGCCGGGGGTGAGCAGCGAGTTGGGTCCGTTGGTGATCGGCTGTCCGTCGGTGGCCTCGGGGGTCGGCGCGCCGCTCGAGCCGGCGGAGCCGGGCTCCGACGCCGTCGTGCTGCCCGGCTCGGCCGCGTCCGTGGCGCACCCCGCCAGGCCGACGGACGCAGCGAGGAGGGTGGCCGTGACGAGTGTGCGGCGGATCGGGACGGGCATGGAGCACCTCCGGGTCGGTCCTGCCATCCTCCCAGGCCGGGCGGCTGTCGTCAGGTCTAGCCTGGCCGCATGTCGTCGAACGCACCGCTCACCTCACCCGACTGCCTGTTCTGCCGGATCGTCGCGGGCGAGCTGCCGGCCGACGTGGTGCTGAGCACGGACACCGTCGTGGCTTTCCGGGACATCGCCCCGCAGGCGCCCGTGCACGTGCTGGTGGCCACCCGCGACCACCACGCCGACGTGGCTCAGCTCGCCGCCGCCGACCCCGCGCTGCTGGCCGAGCTGGTCCGCACCGCCAACGAGGTCGCCGAGGACTTCGCCGACGGGCAGTTCCGGCTGATCTTCAACACCGGCACGCACGCCGGGCAGTCGGTCTTCCACGTGCACGGCCACGTGATCGCCGGCGCCCCGCTCGGTTGGACGCCGGCCTGAGCAGTCCGCGCCGGCGTCCGGGTGGCCCCTTAGGATGGAGACCCCACCTGAGGAGGGCCAAGGCCGCCAGGCCGCACCCATGACCACACCAGCGCCCAGCTCCGCCGGCTCCACCGCCGGAGGCGTCGAGCACCGGATCGTCGTGCCCGCTCACCTGGCGCTGGCGCTGCTCGGGCCCGGCGACGAGGTGCTGCGCGCCGTCGAGGAGGGCTTCCCCGGCGCCCGGATCCACGCCCGCGGCGACGTGGTCACCGTGCGCGGCGCACCGGGCGACGTCGAGCTGGTCGGCCGTCTGCTGGACGAGCTCGTCGAGGTCGCCGGCGCTGGCGCGACGCTCGACCGCGACGTCGTGGCCCGCTCCGTGCAGATGCTGCGCGCCGCGACCGCGCGGCCGGCCGAGGTGCTGACCCAGAACATCCTGTCCAGCCGCGGCCGCACGATCCGGCCCAAGACGGTGGGGCAGAAGGTCTACGTCGACGCGATCGACACGCACACCGTGACCTTCGGGATCGGCCCGGCCGGCACCGGCAAGACCTACCTCGCGATGGCCAAGGCCGTGCAGGCCCTCCAGGCCAAGCAGGTCAACCGGATCGTGCTCACCCGGCCAGCCGTCGAGGCGGGCGAGCGGCTCGGCTTCCTCCCCGGGACGTTGGCCGAGAAGATCGACCCGTACCTGCGCCCGCTGTACGACGCGCTGCACGACATGGTCGACCCGGACTCCATCCCCAGGCTCATCGAGTCGGGCACCGTCGAGGTCGCGCCCCTGGCGTACATGCGCGGGCGCACCCTGAACGACGCGTTCATCATCCTCGACGAGGCCCAGAACACCTCCACCGAGCAGATGAAGATGTTCCTCACCCGGCTCGGGTTCGGCTCGAAGATGGTGGTGACCGGCGACGTCACGCAGGTGGACCTGCCCGGTGCCACCACGTCGGGCCTGCGCGTGGTCGAGGGGATCCTCGGCGACGTGGACGACGTGCAGTTCTGCCGGCTGACCTCGACCGACGTGGTCCGCCACCGGCTGGTCAGCGACATCATCGACGCGTACGCGCACTGGGACGCCCGGAGCCGAGGGTGAGCATCGAGGTCAACAACGAGAGCGGGCACCCCGTCGACGAGGCGGAGTTCGCCGCGCTGGCGCGCCACGTGCTGGACGCCATGCGCGTCCACCCCCAGGCGGAGCTGTCGATCCTGCTGGTCGACGAGGACGTGATGACCGACCTGCACGTGCGGTGGATGGACGAGCCCGGGCCCACGGACGTGCTGTCCTTCCCGATGGACGAGCTGCGGCCCGGGGCCGACGGCGAGCCGGCGGTACCAGGGCTGCTCGGCGACGTGGTGCTGTGCCCGGCGGTCGCGGCGCGCCAGGCACGCGCGGCAGGTCACTCGACCAGCGAGGAGCTGCTGCTGCTGACCACGCACGGGATCCTGCACCTGCTCGGCTACGACCACGCCGAGCCGGACGAGGAGAAGGAGATGTTCGCGCTCCAGCGCCGCCTCCTGCTCACGTTCCTCGCCGGCCGATGAGCGCCACGGTCGCCTGGCTCGCCGTCGCGGCACTGGTCGCGGCGCTGGTCGCGGCGGGTCTGGCGGCCGGGGAGGCGGGCCTGCGCAGGCTCGGCCGGCACGCGCTCGCCGACCTGTCGACCCCGACGCCGTCCGGGCGCCGCGTGGCCAGGCTCGCGGCAGACCCTTGGGGCGCGGCGGACGCCGCCGCGGCCGCCCGGGTCGCGCTCGAGGCGCTCGCGGCGGTCGCCCTGACCGCTGCGGTCGCGGCGCTGGGCTGGCGGTGGTGGCAGATCCTGCTGCTGGCCGCGCCCGTGGCGGTGCTCGTGGCGCTGGTGGGCGGGCGGTTGCTGCCGCGCCGGATCGGCCGCCGGCACCCCGCCGGGGCCGTCGTGGCGTCCTCGGTGCTGCTCGTCGCGGCATCGCGCATGGTCGGGCTGTTCTCGGTGACGCGGCGCGAGGCGGCCGACGAGCACGACCTGTCCGACGAGCAGCTGCGGGACATGGTCGACCGGGTCAGCGAGTCCGACGCGATCGAGGCCGACGAGCGGGAGCTGTTCCGCTCGGTGCTCGAGCTGGGCGACACGCTGACCCGCGCGGTCATGGTGCCGCGCACGGAGATGATCACGCTGCCCCGCGGCACGACGGTGCGCAAGGCGCTGTCGCTCTTCCTGCGCTCGGGCTACTCCCGGGTGCCGCTGGTGGGCGACTCGGTCGACGACGTGCTCGGGATCCTGTACCTCAAGGACCTGGTGCGCCACCGGCACCTGGTGCCCGACAGCGACTACGAGCCGGTGGACGCCCTGGCCCGCCCGCCGGTGTTCGTGCCCGAGTCCAAGCCCGTCGACGAGCTGCTCCGCGAGATGCAGCACGGGTCGAGCCACCTGGCCCTGGTGGTCGACGAGTTCGGTGGCATCGCCGGCCTGGTCACCATCGAGGACGCCCTGGAGGAGATCGTCGGCGAGCTCACCGACGAGCACGATCGCACCGGCCCGGAGATCGAGGACCTCGGCGACGGCAGCTACCGCGTGCCCGCGCGCCTGCCCGTCGACGAGCTCGGCGAGCTCTTCGACCTGACGCTCGACGACGAGGACGTCGACACCGCCGGCGGGCTGCTCGCCAAGGTGCTCGGCAAGGTCCCGCTGTCCGGCTCCAGCGTGCAGGTCGGCCCGCTGCGGCTGGTCGCCGACCGGGTCGAGGGACGGCGCAAGCAGGTCTCGACGCTCGTGGTGTCGCTGGCCCCGCAGGACGAGCCCGCGGCGCCGGACACCGCAAGGGGGCACCGATGACCGCCGCGCACCGCTCGGGTTTCGTCTGCGTCGTGGGGCGGCCCAACGCGGGCAAGTCGACGCTCACCAACGCCCTGGTCGGCGAGAAGGTCGCGATCACGTCCGGCCGTCCCCAGACCACCCGGCACGTGATCCGCGGCATCGTGCACCGCGAGGACGCCCAGGTGGTGCTCGTGGACACCCCCGGCCTGCACCGGCCGCGCACGCTGCTCGGCCAGCGGCTCAACGACCTGGTGATGGCCACGCTCGGCGAGGTCGACGCGGTGGTGTTCTGCCTCCCGGCGGACCAGAAGGTCGGCCCGGGCGACCGGTTCATCGCCGAGGCGCTCGCCGGGCTCGGCGCGGCCACCCCGGTGATCGCCGTGGTCACCAAGGCGGACCTGGCCTCGCGGGCACGGCTCGCCGAGCACCTGACCGCCGTGGCCGGGTTGGGTGACTGGGCCGAGATCGTGCCCGTCAGCGCGGTCGACGGGTTCCAGGTGGACACCCTGGTCGACGTGCTGGTGCGGCACCTGCCGGAGGGCCCGGCGTTGTACCCGGCGGGCGAGCTCACCGACGAGCCCGAGTCCGTGATGGTCGCCGAGCTGGTGCGCGAGGCCGCGCTCGAGGGGGTGCGGGACGAGCTGCCGCACTCCCTGGCCGTCGTGGTCGAGGAGATCGTCGAGCGGGAGGGCCGCGACGACGGGCAGCCGCCCCTGCTCGACGTCCGGGTGAACCTGTTCGTCGAGCGGGAGAGCCAGAAGGGCATCGTCATCGGTCGTGGCGGAGCCCGGCTGCGCGAGGTCGGGACCACCGCGCGCCGGGAGATCGAGGCTCTGCTGGGCTCGCGGGTCCACCTGGACCTGCACGTCAAGGTGGCCAAGGACTGGCAGCGCGACCCCAAGCAGCTGGGCCGGCTGGGCTTCTGAGCCCGCTCGGTGCGCCGGCGGTCCCGGGGCCACCCGCCGGCGCTCAGTAGACTCCGTGGGTGCGCTACCGGATCGCCCTGACCAGCGCGCTCGTCGTGGTCGGGCTCGGAGCGCTCGGGGCACTCGCCGGACCGGGCTGGGACCCGGTCCCGATGACCCAGACGATCGACGTCCAGACACCGGACACCACCATCGGCGACTCGGCCGGCAGCACCCCGGTCGGCACCTACGACGTGGTCACCTCGGTGGTCACCGTGCAGCTCAACGGGACGAGCGTCGAGGCCCAGATCAGCGAGCCGGTCGGGGCGCGCGGCCTGCGCCCCGGCGTGGTCTTCGTGCACGGCGCGGGCACCGGCAAGTACACCGACGCGTTCGTCGAGCAGGCCCACGCCCTGGCGTCGGCCGGCGTGGTCACGATGGTGCCGAACAAGCGCCTGGACACCTACAGCACCCGCCACCGGGACTACGTCGCGATGGCCAACGACTACCTGCGCAGCGTCGACCTGCTGCGCAGCCTGCCCGGCGTCGACCCGGACCGGGTGGGGGTGTACGGCGAGAGCGAGGGCTGCTGGATCGTGCCGGTGATGGCCGCCGACAACCCGCGCGTCGCCTTCACGGTGCTGGTCGCTGCGCCGGTGGTGCCACCGCGCCAGCAGGGGGCGTTCGCAGTGGACTCCTACCTGCGCAACACCGGGGTGCCGGTGGACGTGCTCCGCGCGATCCCGCGGGTGGTCGGGATGGAGTTCCCGGGTGGCGGGTTCGGCTACGCCGACTTCGACGTCGAGCCCTTCCAGCAACGGATGCGCCAGCCGGTTCTGGTGGTCTACGGCACGGGCGATGCCGCGATGCCCACCGTGCAGGGCGCCCTGCAGGTCATCGACGACGTGTCCACGGCCGGCAACCCGGACTGGACCGTGCGCTACTACCCCCACGCCGACCACGGCATCCGGGTCGGGGGCGTGGTGGACGTGGACTTCCTGCGGGACCTGGCCGCCTGGGTCCAGGGGCTGCCGGGGACCGGCGACGCCGAGCCGCGCATCGCCGGCGCCGAGCCCCACCAGCGGTTCCTGGCCGAGCCCGTGCAGCGGCCGCGCTGGTACGCCGAGGGCGACATGCTCGTGGCACTGCTGGTGACCATCGGTCTGGCGCTGGTCACGGTGCCCGCGATCGCACTCGGCCGCTGGCTGCGCGGGCACAAGGAGCCGGCGCTCGCCGAGGGCGTCGCTCTGCCGCTCGCGGTCATGACCGTCTCGGCGGTGGCATCCTTCGCCGCGCTCGTGGTGTACCTGCTCGTGGTCGCGAACATGGCGCAGAACTACCGGACCAACGCCTTCCTGGTGCAGGGCGGGTGGCTGGGGGTGCGCCTCCTGGGCCTGCTCAGCGTCGTGGCCGGGGTGGTGCTCGCCTACCGGGTGATCGACGGCCGTCGGCGCCGCGGCCGGCCCGCCTCGCGCACGCCGGCGGGGCGCTGGTGCCTGGTGGCGGCGCTGGCGGGCTCGGCGATGCTGCTCGGTCTCCTCGCGTACTGGAATGTCTTCCCCGCACTGCGCTGACCCGGGCGCTACCGTGGTGGCGCGCAGGGGCGGCGACCGCAGAAGGGGTCCTTCAGATGTCCGATCCACAGGCGTTCTCCGCCCAGCAGGCGGCTGACCCGGCGACGCCGGCCCAGACATTGGCGGACATCGCGGCGCAGCGTCCGGACCTTCGCGCGGCGCTCGCCTCGAACCCCTCGACCTACCAGGCCCTGCTGGACTGGCTCGCCGAGCTCGGCGACCCGGCCGTCGACGCCGCGCTCGCGGCCCGCGGTGGCGGGTCTCCTGCGGCGCCGGTGCAGCCCGCGGCGCCGGTGCAGCCCGCTGCGCCGCAGCAACCGGAGGCGGGCGGCCAGCCATGGTCCCAGCCGGTGCCGGAGCAGGCCCCGCCCGGTCAGGAGTGGCAGCCTTCGGCAGACGCGTGGCCCGGGCAGGGCCAGCCGGGCCAGACCCCGCCGGGCCAGGCCGGACCCGCCCAGCCGTGGCAGTCCTCGCCCGCCCAGCCATGGCAGCAACCTTCCGGCCAGCCGCAGCCCGGCACCTGGCAGCCGGCCGGTGGGCAGCCCGGTGGTCAGCCGTGGCCGTCCTACGGGACCCCGCCGCCGAAGAAGAAGAGCAACACCGCGCTGATCGTCGTGCTCGTGGTGGTGGGCCTGCTCATCGCGCTCGGCGTCGGCGGCTTCTTCGCGCTGCGTGCGCTCGGCAACCGGATCGGTGAACAGGTCGTCGGCGAGGGGTCGATCACCTACTCCACGACGGGCAACCCCCAGGACCCGCCGCCCGGGGACGACCCGGCGCTGGACTCGCTGTGGCTCGCCTGCCAGGCGGAGGACTGGGGCGCGTGCGACCAGCTGTTCGACGAGTCCCCGATCGACTCGGCGTACGAGGCGTACGGCGGGACCTGCGGCTACCGGACGGACGGGCAGACCTACTGCACCGACGCGTTCGGCGGGTGAACCGGTCCTGCGGGCGCGGCTGCCGTCGGGGTATGGTGTCGCCGTGCGTCTGAGCAGCCTCCTCCTTGGCGGCCGCGGCGAGGCCCTCTAGGCCGGATCCTCGTCGCGGTGGTTCGCCGTGTCTGGCCGCTCCGCACCGCACAGACGAGGACCTCATGACCATCACCCCTGATGCCCCGGGCGTGCGCAGCGCCCAGCAGCCCTCGGGCATGCCGGTACACCGGTACAAGCCCTTCCACGAGCAGATCGCCGTCGACCTGCCGGACCGCACGTGGCCCGGCAAGCGCGCGACCACCGCACCGCGCTGGTGCGCCGTCGACCTTCGGGACGGCAACCAGGCCCTGATCGAGCCGATGAACCCGGAGCGCAAGCTGCGGATGTTCGAGCTGCTCGTCGAGATGGGCTACAAGGAGATCGAGGTCGGCTTCCCGTCGGCCTCGCAGACCGACTTCGACTTCGTCCGGATGCTCATCGACGAGGACCGCATCCCCGACGACGTCGTGATCCAGGTGCTGACCCAGGCCCGGGAGCACCTGATCGAGCGGACGTACGAGGCGATCGCCGGGGCCAAGCAGGCGATCGTCCACCTGTACAACTCCACGAGCGTGCTCCAGCGCGAGGTCGTGTTCCGCACCGACGTCGACGGCGTGCTGGAGATCGCCACGTCCGGCGCTCACCTGTGCAAGAAGTACGCCGAGCTGATCCCCGACACCGAGGTGTTCTACGAGTACTCCCCGGAGTCGTACACCGGCACCGAGCTCGAGGTCGCGGTCAAGGTGTGCAACGCGGTGCTGGAGGTCTTCCAGCCCACGGCGGACAAGCCCGTGATCATCAACCTGCCGGCCACCGTCGAGATGATCACGCCCAACGTGTACGCCGACTCGATCGAGTGGATGAGCCGGCACCTGCACTACCGCGAGAACGTCGTGCTGTCCCTGCACCCGCACAACGACCGCGGCACGGCCGTGGCGGCAGCGGAACTCGGCTACCTGGCCGGCGCCGACCGGATCGAGGGGTGCCTGTTCGGCAACGGCGAGCGGACCGGGAACGTCTGCCTGGTGACCCTGGGCATGAACCTGGCCAGCCAGGGCGTCGACCCGCAGATCGACTTCTCCGACATCGACCGGGTCCGCCGCACCGTCGAGTACTGCAACCAGCTGCCGGTCAACGAGCGCCACCCGTACGGCGGCGACCTGGTCTACACCGCGTTCTCCGGCTCCCACCAGGACGCGATCAAGAAGGGCTTCGAGTCGATGGCCGCCAAGGCCGTCGCCGCCGGTGTCGAGGTCGACGACCTGCCGTGGGCCGTGCCCTACCTGCCGATCGACCCCAAGGACGTCGGGCGCTCGTACGAGGCCGTCATCCGGGTCAACTCGCAGTCCGGCAAGGGCGGCATGGCCTACCTGATGAAGGCCGAGCGGCACCTGGACCTGCCGCGACGGCTGCAGATCGAGTTCTCCCGCGCCGTGCAGGTGTACACCGACGCGGCGGGCACCGAGGTCACCGCGGACGACCTGTGGCGGGTGTTCGTCGACGAGTACCTGCCGGCCGAGCCCAGCTCGGGGCTGGAGCCCTGGGGCCGGTTCCGGCTGCGCGGGTCGCGCTCGACGGCCTCGGAGGACGGCCCCGAGCGGCTCGAGGTCGATCTCGTGGACCGCGACGCGGAGGTGACGGTCGAGGGGTACGGCAACGGACCGATCGACGCCTTCGTCCAGGCGCTGTCCGCGCTGGGGCAGCCGGTGGAGGTGCTCGACTACGCCGAGCACGCGCTCTCGACCGGCGGTGACGCCACTGCGGCGGCCTACGTGGAGTGCGCCGTCGGCGACCAGGTGCTCTGGGGCGTCGGCATCGACCCGTCGATCACCACGGCGTCCTTCAAGGCGATCATCTCCGCCGTCAACCGCGCCCACCGCTGACCGCGCCGGGCCCGCCACCGGACGGCCGGTGGCGCGGCCCGTGCGCGTCCCCGCAGGCCCGTGCCCGCCGCGACCCGGCGTGCGCGCGGCATCGCGGAGGGTCCGAGACGTGATCCGGCCGGACCCTCCGCGGTGATCGGGGCCTCAGCGGCGCTTGTCCGGGCGGGCGCGGTAGGCCTTGGTGCGGGACTTCAGCTCGGAGGTCCAGGCAGCCTGGAGGCGGGCGTCGGTACGTCGGGCCTGGAACGCGGCCTCGCGCTGCAGGTCGCGCCAGGAGTCCAGTCGGCGCCGTGGAAGGACGCCCGTGGCTACCGCATCGAGCACGGCACAGCCCGGTTCCACCGTGTGGGAGCAGTCCGCGAACCGGCAGTCGTCGGCGAGGTCGGCGACGTCCGCGAAGACCTCAGCGAGGTCTTCCTCGCCGCTCAGGCCCACGGACCGCAGTCCCGGGGTGTCGAGCACCGCACCACCGCCCGGTGCCAGGTGGAGCTCGCGCGTCACGGTGGTGTGGCGCCCCTTGCCCTCCGCGCCCAGCGCCCGGGTGGCCATGACGTCGTCCCCGAGCAGGGCGTTGAGGAGGGTCGACTTGCCCACGCCGGACGCGCCGAGGAGCGCGACCGTCGCACCGTCGGCGAGCCACGCGCGCAGCGGCTCCAGGCCCCGGTCGAGGGGCGCCGAGACCGCCAGCAGGTCGCAGCCGGCCGCACTGGCCGCGACCAGCCCGAGGGCGGCGGCCGGGTCCGGGTGCAGGTCGGCCTTCGTGAGCACGACGGCGGGTCGGGCCCCGGAGGACCATGCGAGTGCGAGCAGCCGCTCGACCCGGCCCAGGTCGAGGTCCGGCACCATGCCCGCGACCACCGCGACGACGTCGGCGTTGGCGGCCAGCACCTGGGTGTGCGAGGTGCCCGAGACGCCGAGCCGTTGCACGGCGGTGCGGCGGGGGAGGACGTCGGTGAGCGCCCATGCGGCGCCGTCCAGGTCGCTCGGCTCGATCACGACCCAGTCCCCGGCGGCCGGGGTCGCGGCCGGGTCCTCGCCGGCGGCACGGGTCAGGCGAGGGGCCCAGCGGGCGGTGGAGCCTGTGTGCGCGTCGGTCAGGAGCACCTCGCAGGCACCCTTGTCGACGCGGGTGACGCGTGCGACCTCGGCGCGGTCGCCGGTCGGGTCGCCGAGCGCTGCGCGGTCGTCGGCCAGGCGGTCGAGGGTCTGCTGCCAGCCGTCGTCCCAGCCCAGGCGGACCGCCTGGGCCGGGAGCGGGTGGCGCGGGGTGCGCCGCGGTGGGCGCGATGGAGGGTTGCGGGTGGTGAGCGCCGATCCGGACGGCGCAGGGTGGTGGGACAACGGTGGGCCTTTCGTCGGCCCGCCGCGCCGGGTGTCCGGCGGTGGTCTCAGTGCTGCGGCGGGCAGGGGTGGGTGGGCGCGACAGAACCCCAGGTCACAGCCATGGCGTGCTCCTTCCCTGCCGGGGCCCGCGGGCTGCGGGCCGCACGCCCGGCACGCTAGCGACCCCCGCTCGCGCGGTCACCCCCTTTTTCGTCCCCCCTCGACCGGGGAAGGAGCCCCTGGTCGAGTTCGGTGGTGGGCGGTCGAGTTCGGTGGTCGCAACCACCGAACTCGGCCCCGACCACCGAACTCGGCGACTTCGGGCTCGGCGGCGGCCGTGCCCAGCGGCCCGGCCCTGCCTGCGGCGGCCGTGTCGGTGCGCAGGGGACAATGGTGTGGTGAGCCTGTACCGCGACGAGGGGATCGTGCTGCGCACCCACCAGCTGGGTGAGGCCGATCGCATCGTCACGCTGCTCACCCGCGAGCACGGCAAGGTGCGGGCGGTGGCCAAGGGCGTGCGGCGCACGTCGTCACGGTTCGGCGCGCGGCTCGAGCCGTTCATGGTCGTGGACGTGCAGCTGTACACCGGTCGGAGCCTGGACACCGTGACCCAGGCCGAGTCGGTCGCCGCCTACGGCAGCAAGGTGGGCGCCGACTACGGGTTGTACACCGCCGGCACCGCGATGCTGGAGACCGCCGAGCGGCTCGTGGACGCCGAGCACGAGCCGGCAGTCCAGCAGTTCCTGCTGCTGGTGGGCGCCGTGCGGGCCCTCGCCGATCGTGTGCACCCGGCCGGCCTGGTGCTGGACTCCTACCTGCTGCGCGCCCTCGCGGTCGCGGGCTGGGCGGCGTCGTTCGCGGACTGTGCCCGGTGCGGGGCGCCGGGGCCGCACGGTGCCTTCGCGGCCGGCTCGGGCGGCGCGGTGTGCGCCTCGTGCCGTCCGCCGGGGTCGGCGTCGCCCGCGCCGCAGACGTTCGCGCTGCTGGCGGCGCTGCAGACCGGGGACTGGGTCACGGCGGAGGCGAGCGACGACAGGCACCGGCGGGAGGCCGCCGGGCTGGTCGCGGCGTACAGCCAGTTCCACCTCGAGCGCGGGCTGCGCTCGCTGCGGCTGGTCGAGCGCGCATGAGCCGCAGGTCGACGCGCCGCGCCCCGGTGATCGCCCCGCCGCCGCACCCCTCGGGGGCCCGCCCGCCGTCGATCCCGGCCGAGCTGGTGCCCCGGCACGTCGCGATCGTCATGGACGGCAACGGCAGGTGGGCGAACGAGCGCGGCCTGCCGCGCACGGCCGGCCACGCGGCGGGCGAGGCGGCCCTGCTGGACGTCGTCGCGGGCGCCATCGAGATCGGCGTCACGCACATCTCCGCGTACGCCTTCAGCACGGAGAACTGGAAGCGCTCGCCGGACGAGGTGCGGTTCCTCATGGGGTTCAACCGCGACGTGCTGCGCCGCCGCCGGGACACGATGCACGCCTGGGGGGTGCGGGTCCGCTGGGCGGGTCGCCGGCCACGGCTGTGGCGGTCGGTGATCAACGAGCTCGAGACGGCCGAGGAGCTCACACGGGACAACGACGTGTGCACCCTGACGATGTGCGTCAACTACGGCGGCCGGGCGGAGATCGCCGACGCGGCGCGAGCCATCGCCCGCGAGGTCGCCGCCGGCCGTCTGAACCCGGACCGGGTCGACGAGCGCACCGTGGCCCGGTACCTCGACGAGCCCGACCTGCCAGACGTCGACCTGTTCCTGCGCACCTCGGGCGAGCAGCGCACCAGCAACTTCATGATCTGGCAGGCCGCCTACGCCGAGCTGGTGTTCCTCGACGAGTACTGGCCCGACGTGGACCGCCGTCACCTGTGGCGCGCGGTGGAGACGTACGCGCGGCGTGACCGGCGCTACGGCGGTGCGATCGACCGCGCGTCGGGCGACGAGGCCTGACGGGCTCAGTCCGAGGCTGCCACGCAGAACTGGTTGCCGTCCGGGTCGGCGAGCACCGTCCACGTGAACCCGCCGGCGAGGCTGTGCTCGGCGACCAGGCTCGCGCCGGCTGCCACGAGCCGCTCGACCTCGGCCTCCCGGTCCGGGGCGCCGAGGTCCAGGTGCAGACGGTTCTTGCCCGGCGTCACGTCCTCGACGCGCTGGACGGTCACGGCCGGGCCGGCCGGGAGCGCGACGACCACGAACTGGCCGTCGTCGCTGGTGATGCGGCCGCCGAGCTGTGCCGCCCACCACTCGGCGAGCGGTCGCGGGTCGCGTGAGTCGATGGTGATCGCGTCGATCGTCAGTGCCATGGGCGTCACGCTAGGTCACGGCACCGACACCGCTCAGCGGTACCGGCCGGCGATGTCCCGCCCGATGATCTCCTTCATGATCTCCGTGGTGCCGCCGTAGATCGTCTGCACGCGGCAGTCCCGGTAGGCCCGGGCGATCGGGTACTCCTCCATGTACCCGTACCCGCCGAACAGCTGCAGCATCTGCGTGGTGACCTTGCCCTCGAGCTCGGTGGCCCACCACTTGGCCTTCGATGCCTCGATCGTGGTGAGGGTGCCCTCGTTGAGCCTGGTCACGCACTGCTCGATGTACGCCCGGGTGATGTCGACCTCGGTCTCGGCCTCGGCCAGCACGAACCGGGTGTTCTGGAAGTCGCCGATCCGCTGCCCGAAGGCCTTGCGCTCGAAGACGTAGTCCTGCGCCCACTTGACCACGGCGCGGGCGCCGGCGTACGCGCCGGCCGCGATCGACAGCCGCTCGCGCGGCAGGCGCTGCATGAGGTAGACGAAGCCCATGCCCGCCTCGCCGAGCAGGTTGGCGTTCGGGACCCGGCAGTTGGTGAAGAACAGCTCGGCGGTGTCCTGGGCGTGCAGGCCGAGCTTGTCGAGCTTGCGACCGCGCTCGAAGCCCTCCATCCCGGTCTCGACGACGAACAGGGAGAACCCCTTGGCGCCCGCGGACGGGTCGGTCTTGGCCACGACGATGACCAGGTCGGCGTGCACGCCGTTGGAGATGAAGGTCTTCTGGCCGTTGAGCACCCAGTCGTCGCCGTCGCGCACAGCGGTGGTCTTGATGGCCTGCAGGTCCGACCCGGCGCCCGGCTCGGTCATCCCGATCGCGCCGATCCACTCCCCGGACGCCATCCTGGGCAGCCACCGCTCCTTCTGCTCGTCGGTGGCCAGGTCCAGCAGGTAGGGCAGCACCAGGTCGTCGTGCACCGCGAAAGCGATGGTGAGCGACGGAGCGGCAGCCATGTTGAGCTCCTCGGCCACCACCATCCGGAAGCGCCAGTCGTGCAGGTCCATCCCGCCGTACTGCTCGGGGATGTCCAGGGCGATCAGCCCGGCCTCGGCGGCCGGGGTCCAGACCTTGCGGTCGATGAGGTGGTCGGCCTCCCACTGGTCGTAGCTGGGCTCGACCCACGTCGCGATGTAGTCACGAACCGTCTCGCGGTAGTCGTCATGGTCCTGGTCGAAGAACGGCACTGCTCCTCCTCCATGGGTGGGTCGGCGTGAGCCTGATCGGTCAGCGGGTGACCTTCCCGGTCAGGGCGGCAAGTGGGCGTAGCAGGAGCGGCCGGGCGGCGAACCACGCTCCGGCAACGACGGCGAGGGCCACGGCGAACGCGATCACGCCGACCAGCGAGTCGCCGTCGCGGGCGGCGAACATGTGGTTGAGGTTCGCGACGGCACCGGTGGCCATCACCATCACCACGTGCACGACGATGAAGCCCGCGAAGATCCACATCGTCGGGAAGTGGATGGCCCTGGCCGTCTCGATCGGGTAGTAGCGGTTGATCGCGGCCTTCTTGGGCCACAGCTCGGACAGCCGGAGCCCGGTGCTCGCCGAGATCGGCGCGAGGATGAACACGGTGGCGAAGTAGGTGAGCATCTGCAGGGCGTTGTAGGCCAGCCAGGTGTCGTCCTGCGGCCAGTGCAACGACAGGTACTGCACGATCACCGACAGCGCGTTGGGGACGACGTCCCAGCTGGTGGGGACCAGACGCACCCAGCGCCCCGAGGTGAGGAGCAGGACGAAGAACGTGGTGCCCACCACGAGCCAGGTCAGGTCCAGCGACACGTGGAACCACTGCTCGAGGGTGATCGTGGCCGGCTTCTTGCGTGACCTGGCCAGCCAGGCCCGTCCGCGCCTGGTCCAGTGCGCCGCCGGTCGGCGGGTGTTGTGGATCATCAGGCCGGACTTGATCATCAGGGCCATCAGGAACAGGTTGAAGAAGTGCAGGATGCCGACCCACGCCGGGGAGCCGTCGCTCTCGGCGCCCGTGGCCACACCCGGGTAGCGCGCCACGAAGTCCTGCACACCCGGCTGGCCCCACGCCCACCGGGCGACCACGACGAGGACGACGAGCAGCACGGCGAGCGCGCCAGCCCCGAGGGCCCAGCGCGTGCGGGGCGCGAGCCCACCGAGCCGCCGGGTGGCGGGCGACGTCACGCGGCCCCCGCTCGACGCGCCTCGATCTGACGGATCAGCTCCGGGACGACCGTGAACACGTCGCCGACCACACCGAAGTCCGCGATCTCGAAGATCGGCGCGTCGGGGTCGGTGTTCACCGCGACCACCGTGCGTGACGTGGACATGCCCGCCAGGTGCTGGATCGCGCCGGAGATGCCGAGTGCGACGTACAGCTCGGGGGAGACCGTCACGCCGGTCTGACCGACCTGGTGGGACTGCGGGACGTAGTCGGCGTCGACCGCTGCGCGCGAGGCGCCCACCGCCGCGCCCAGGGTGTCGGCGAGCTGCTCGACCAGCGCGAACGCCTCGGCCGACCCCAGGCCTCGCCCGCCGGAGACGACGACCGGTGCGCTGCGCAGCGCGGGGCGCGAGGTCGTGACCTGGACCGGCTCGCTGCTGGTGACCTGCCCGTCGAGGGCCGGGTCGACGTCGATCTCGATCGCCTGCACCGACGGGGTCGTGGGCTCGAGACGGTCGGTGACCGAGCCCGGTCGCAGCGTGATGACCGCCGGGCCCGCGGTGACCGAGGCGGTGGTGGTCCACGAGCCGCCGAAGACGGTGTGCGTGGTGACCGGGCCGTCGGGGCCGGCGGACACGTCCACCGCGTCGGTCAGCAGGCCGCCACCCAGCCGCACGGCCACGCGAGCGGCGACGTCACGTCCCTCGACGGTGTGGGCCGCGAGCACCGCCACGGGGGCCTCGGACGCGGCGGCCGCGACGAGGGCTGCCGCCGCCGGGGTGGTCAGCATGGACGCCGCGGCCGGGAACGTCGCCGTGACGACGCGGGCCGCGCCGCGCTCGGCGAGCTGGGCCACCAGCGGCGCGGGGTCGGCGGGCGAGACGACGACAGCCACCGGTTCGCCGAGGCGAGCGGCGGTGGCCAGCAGCTCGGCGGCCGACGACGCGACCTGACCGTCCGCGTCGAGCTCGATGTGCACAAGGATCGGTGCCACGGGACGCCCCCTCAGATCAGGTGCCGGTCGGCGAGGAAGTCGGCGAGCTGCTGCGCGGCCGTGCCGTCGTCCTCGACCCGGGGCCCGCCGGTGCGGCGCGGGAGGGCGGTGGCCGAGGTGACCGCGGTGCGCGAGCTCGGGGGCTCGAGGCCCAGGTCGGCCGTACCGACCTTCGCCATCGGCTTGCGCTTGGCGGCCATGATCCCTCGCAGGCCGGCGAACCGGGCGTCCGGCAGCTGCTCGGTGATCGAGATGATCGCGGGCAGCTGGGCGCGGACCTCGGTCGACGCGGCGTCGGTGACCCGGGCCCCGCTCACCTCGGTGTCGGTGAGCCGGACGGTGCGCAGCGCGGACAGCAGCGGCAGCCCGAGCATCTCGGACAGCAGGGCCGGGAGCACGCCGCCCCGGCCGTCGGTCGACTCGTTGCCTGCGATGACGAGGTCGAACCGCTCGGGACGCAGGGCCGCGGACAGCACGGTCGCGGTGACCATGAGGTCGGCTCCGGTCAGGGCGTCGTCGACGATGTGGATGGCGCGGTCCGCGCCCATCGCGAGCGACTTGCGCAGGGCGTCGGTCGCCTGCGCCGGGCCCATCGTGACGGCCACGACCTCGGTGGACTTCTCGTGGTCCTTGTGGGCGAGGGCGACCTCGACGGCGCGCTCGCTGATCTCGTCGATCACCTGGTCACCCGCGGTGCGGTCGGCCCGTCGGGTGGCGGGGTCCAGCTGTCGTTCGCCGTAGGTGTCGGGAACGTGCTTGACGAGCACTGCGATCTTCATCGACCACTCTCCGTCGCTGCCGTGGCGTGCGCGGTGCATGCCGCTCGAAGTACCGGCATGCGGTGAGTGTATCCGAGTCTGCTGGTATCAGGTAACCGCAGTACTAGGTAACTTCCCCCGTCCGGCCGCCGGAGGCCCGGCCGGAGCCGCGCGCGCGGCGCACGATCAGCACCGTCACCGCGGCCACCGACGAGAGCGCGAGGACGGCGGCCCCGAGGGCCCACGGCGACTCCCGTGCCACCGCGACGGCCCCGGCGACGAGCGTGGTCCCGACGCCGCCCCAGAGCGCGGCCCACACCAACGCCCCCGGGATCGACCAGAGCGTGAAGCGCAGCCAGCCGATCCGCAGCAGCCCGGTCGCCGAGAACACCGCGGACTGGAGCCCCACGGTGAGGAAGGCAGCCGGGACGATCGGCATGCCCCAGCGCTCGAGCGTCGAGGTCGCCCGGTGCACACGAGGATGGTCCAGGCGCTCGCTCCACCGGGTGCGCAGCACTCCGGCGGCCACGCCGCGGCCGAGCCAGTGCAGCGCCTGCGAGCGGGCCAGGGCGCCGAGCAGGAAGAACAGGTAGATCGCGAGGACCGGCCAGTCCTCGAGCCAGGCCGGCACTCAGCCGCCCTGCCCGGAGCTCCCGGCGGACTGCCCGGTCCTGGCCGCTCGGCAGTCGGGGCACACACCGCTCAGCTCGATCGTGTGCTCGATGGCGGCGAAGCCGAAGGCCGCTCCCACCTGGTCCGCCCAGGCCTCGACGCCGGGTCCCTCGATCTCCTCGGCGCGGCCGCACACCCGGCACACCAGGTGGTGGTGGTGCCCCGTGCGCTCGCAACGACGGAAGACCTGCTCGCCCTCGGCGGTGCGCAGGACGTCGACCTCGCCCTCCTCGGCCATGGCGGCGAGCGTGCGGTACACGGTGGCGAGGCCGATCTCGGTGCCCTGGGTCCGCATCAGGTCGTGCAGCTGCTGGGCCGAGCGGAAGTCGTCGAGGCCGTCGAGGGCGGCGGCGATCGCCGAGCGCTGCTTGGTCATGCGTCGCATCAGGTCTCCTGGACGACCCGGACGTCGTCGGCCAGGTCGGGGTGCGGGTCGATGGTCGGGTCGGGGCGCCGCCGTCGGTGCTGCACGACCGTCGTGACACCGTAGAGCACGATCGCCAGGACCACGATGACCGCACCCGGCGGGAGGTCGTACCAGTAGGTGATCACGAGCCCCACCACGCTCACGCCCGCGCCGATCGCACTAGCGAGAGCCATGGTGCGGGTGAACGACCGCGCGACCACCTGGGCGGTGGCGACCGGCACGATCATCAGCGCGGAGACCAGCAGCAGCCCGACGACGCGCATCGCCACGGTGACGGTGAGCGCGGCGAGCGCGGCCAGGATCGAGGTGAGGAACCCCACGGGCAGCCCGCTGGCCCTGGCGAACTCCTCGTCGTGGCTGACCGCGAACAGAGCCCCGCGAAGGCCGAGCCCGACCGCGAGCACCACCCCGGCCAGCACCGCGGTCCAGACGACGTCGTTGGTCGACACGGTCGCGATGGAGCCGAACAGGTAGCTCATGAGGTTGGCGCTGGTGCCCCCGGCGATCTTGATGATCAGCACGCCGCCGGCGATGCCGCCGTAGAACAGGATCGCCATCGCGACGTCGCCGGTGATCCGCCCCTTGGCCCGGACCCACTCGATGCCGACGGCGCCCAGCACCGCGACGACCATGGCCCCCGGCAGCGCGAGGGCGTCCGGCGGCGTGAGGCCGACGACCGCGCCGACCAGCCAGCCGGCGGCCACGCCGGTGAGTGCGATGTGCCCGATCCCGTCCCCGAGCAGCGCGAGGCGACGCTGGACCAGGAAGGTGCCGATCACGGGGCCTGCGGCGCCCACGAGCACCGCGGCGATCAGGGCCCGCTGCATCAGCGGGGAGGACAGGAGCTCGATCACGCGTCACCGCCGACGATGTCCAGGGTGAGCGGGCCTTCGGGCTCGGCGGGCTCGGGGTGGGGGTGGGTGTGCTCGTGCTGCGGTCCGGCGTGCTCGGCGCGTGCCGGCGGCGGCGGGCCGTCATGCACGACGCGGCCGTGGCGCAGCACCACGGCGCGGTCGAGCAGCGCGGCGAACGCCTCGGTCTCGTGCAGCACCACGACGACGGCCGTGCCGGCGCGGCGCATCCGGTCGATCGTGGCGACGAACGTCTCGATGGTGCCCAGGTCGATCCCGGTGGTGGGCTCGTCGAGCACCAGCAGGTCCGGCTCACGCACCAGGGCGCGGGCGATGAGCACGCGCTGCTGCTGGCCGCCGGACATCTCCTGGACGGGGCGGCGCGCCAGGTGGGCCATGCCCATCGCGTCGAGCGCCGCGAGGGCCTGGGCCTTGGTGCCCGGCCGCAGCCGACGGCCGGACAGCAGGCCGGCGCGGACCACCTCGCACGCCGTGGTGGGTACCCCGCTCACGGCCGGGACGCGCTGCGGGACGTACCCGACCCGGTGCCACGGGGCCGCGGACAGCGGGCTGTCGAACAGGTGCACCTCGCCGCGGCTGACCGGGACCACGCCGAGCGCCGCGCGCACGAGGGTCGACTTGCCCGAGCCGTTCGCCCCGAGGAGCGCGACCACCTCGCCGGGGTGCACGGTGAGGTCGACGTCCATGAGGATCTGCCGGCCGCCGAGCTCGACGTGCACGCCCCGGGTGCTCAGCACGGTCCCGGCACGAGCGCTCATGGCGACCACTTTCTCACGCGGGTGCGCGCGGATGGACCGTGGCGCGGGCGGGCTGACGAGGGCGCCCGCGCCACGGCCACGCTCAGGAGCAGCCGAGGCCGGCACGCAGGGCCGCCAGGTTCGACTCGGAGACGGTGAGGTAGTCCTGGCCGTCGGCGACCCCGGTGATCGTGGACAGCTCGCCGACCTTCAGGTCCAGGGACGACGCGAGGACGTCGGCGACCTTCGAGCTGGAGGTGTCGGGGAAGAAGATGGTCGTGGCGCCGTGCTCCTGCGCGACCTTGCTCACCTCGGCCAGGCGGGCCGGCGAGGGCTCGGTGTCCTCGTCGAAGCCGGAGATCCCGACCTGGGTCAGGCCGTAGGAGCCCACCAGGTAGCCGAAGGCCGGGTGGGTGACGATGACGGTGTCCTGCGCGCACGTCGCCAGCCCGGTCCGGTAGTCCTCGTCGAGCGTCGCCAGTCGCGCGTCGAGCGCCTGGGCGTTGGCGGAGTAGGTGCTCGCGCCGTCCGGGTCGATCTGGGAGAGGGCCTTCGCAACCGCGTCGACCACGGTGGGCAGCTCGGGGATGTCCAGCCAGACGTGCGGGTCGAACGTGGCCTCCGCGTGGCCGTCGGTCTCCTCGGCGTGGTCGTCGGCGACGGCCGAGCGCAGGGTGACCAGCGTCGACGCGTCGACCACCGTCGCGGGCGGGTTGGTGGCGACGGCGTCGTCGACCGCTGCCGAGACGGCGGACGACACGACGGCCAGGTCGGCCTTGCCGAGGAGGTCGACCTGCTGGGGTGAGACCTCGTAGGTGTGGACCTCGGTGCCGGGCGGGACGAGCGTGGTGACGTCCACCCGGTCGCCGCCCACCTGCTCGGCGATCCAGGCCAGCGGGTAGATCTCGGCGACCACGTCGACGCCGGAGCTCGAGGCTGCCGGCGCGGAGCAGGCGGTCGCAGTCAGGGCGAGGGCGGCAACGGGTCCGGCCCAGAGGAGAGGTCGCTTCATGAGCATCATTCTCAACAATAGTGAGAACGATTGTCAACTAGCCGCTCCCGTCGGTCGTTCTCCGGCGTCGGGGACCGGCGTCGCCCACCGGTAGCCTTGGACGCTGACCGCCCGCGCGAGCCACGTGCGGGCTCGATCTCCTGGAGCTGAAGTGGCCTCTCGTCTGGACTCCGTCATCAACCTCGCCAAGCGCCGGGGCTTCGTCTTCCCGTCCGGCGAGATCTACGGCGGTACCAGGTCGGCGTGGGACTACGGACCGCTGGGCGTCGAGCTCAAGGAGAACATCAAGCGTCAGTGGTGGAAGGCCATGGTCACCAGCCGCGACGACATCGTCGGCCTGGACTCCTCGGTCATCCTGCCGCGCCAGGTCTGGGTGGCCTCCGGCCACCTCAAGGCGTTCCACGACCCGCTCACCGAGTGCCTGTCCTGCCACAAGCGGTTCCGCGAGGACCAGATGCTCGAGGAGTTCGAGGAGAAGAAGGGCCACCCGGCCGAGAACGGCCTGGGCGACATCGCCTGCCCGAACTGCGGCACCCGCGGCCAGTGGACCGAGCCGCGCGACTTCAACATGATGCTCAAGACCTACCTCGGCCCGGTCGAGGACGAGTCCGGCCTGCACTACCTGCGGCCCGAGACGGCGCAGGGCATCTTCGTGAACTTCGCCAACGTCATGAGCTCGGCGCGCAAGAAGCCGCCGTTCGGCATCGCGCAGACCGGCAAGTCTTTCCGCAACGAGATCACGCCGGGCAACTTCATCTTCCGCACCCGCGAGTTCGAGCAGATGGAGATGGAGTTCTTCGTCGAGCCCGGCACCGACGAGGAGTGGCACCAGTACTGGATCGACACCCGGACCGACTGGTACACGGGGCTGGGCATCTCCCGGGACAACCTGCGGCTCTACGAGCACCCGCAGGAGAAGCTCTCGCACTACTCCAAGCGCACCGTCGACATCGAGTACCGGTTCGGGTTCCAGGGCAGCGAGTGGGGCGAGCTCGAGGGCATCGCCAACCGCACCGACTTCGACCTGGGCACCCACAAGGAGCACTCGGGCCAGGACCTGTCCTACTTCGACCAGACCAAGAACGAGCGCTGGATCCCCTACGTCATCGAGCCTGCGGCCGGCCTGACCCGGTCCCTCATGGCGTTCCTCACCGAGGCCTACGCCGAGGACGAGGCGCCCAACACCAAGGGCGGGGTGGACGTGCGCACGGTGCTCCGTCTGGACCCGCGGCTGGCGCCGGTCAAGGCCGCGGTGCTGCCGCTGTCGCGGCACGAGAGCCTGTCCCCGGTCGCGCGGGACCTCGCGGCCGAGCTGCGCAAGGCCTGGAACGTGGACTTCGACGACGCCGGTGCGATCGGCCGCCGCTACCGCCGCCAGGACGAGGTGGGCACGCCGTTCTGCGTCACCGTCGACTTCGACTCGCTCGAGGACCAGGCGGTGACGATCCGGGAGCGCGACACCATGGCGCAGGAGCGCGTCTCGCTCGACAAGGTCGCGGGGTACCTCGCGGAGCGGCTGATCGGCGCCTGAGCTCCGGACGTCACACCTAGCCGGAGTTCCGGAGCAGCCACTCGGTGTCGGCGTCGCGGCCCATCGTGGGACTTGGTGCCTCGCGTGTCTCCTGGCTCGTCACCGTGTCCTCGAGCCTGACGGGCTCAGGCAGCGTCGTGAAGTCCACGCTGTCGTCGTAGCCGTGCGAGCTGGCTTCCACGTCGCGCTCCCGTCTCCGACCCGACGCCACTGAGTCGAGAGTAGGCCGGTTGCCGGATCGACACCGGCCACTGGGCACGCCGTCGGCGGCTACGTGCGGAACGTGAGCGGCCGGTGCGGCGAAGCGTGTGGGAGGCCCGGTTGGGCGTTCGCAGGGTGGACAGCCCCGCACGGATCGGTGTCTGAGCCTGGCTTCGCCGCGTGGGGCGCCGGGACCGCGTCGGCGACGGCGCGCTTCCCTTGGCGCGCGCCGGCAGATCCCGATGCAACGGCGGAAGGTTCGTCGCGCTCTCCGCGACGGAGCATCCGCGGATGACGCCTGACCGCACATCGGCCCGCGGCGCCTGACAGCAGGGGGCCACCGGGTCAGGCGACCTCGTCGACGTGCGAGTGGGCGCCGGGCTCCCGCCCGGCGTGCCGGCCGCGGACCGGTGATGCGGCGACCACGGTCACGGCGATTGCGGTGGTGAGCGGGATCGCGAGCACCAGGCTGATCGAGCCGACCAGGGTGCGGACGATCTCCTCGGCGAACGCGCCCGAGGAGATCGTCTGCAGCAACGGCAGCCGGTAGACCGACAGCAGCATGAGCACCGGCAGCGCCGCACCGGCGTAGGCGAACGCGATGGTGTAGACGGTCGAGGCGATGTGGTCCCGGCCGATCCGCATCGCACGGGAGAAGAGCGCGCGGCGCGTCGTGCCGGGGGCGGAGGCGTGCAGCTCCCAGACGGCCGAGGCCTGGGTGATCGTCACGTCGTTGAGCACACCGAGGCCCGCGAGGATCACGCCGCAGATGAACACGCCACGCAACGCTGCTGCGTCCAGGTGCCCGGTGAGCTGGGCGACCCGGTAGGCGTCCTCCGTGGCGATCCCGTTGATCCGAGCCGCCCACGCCGCGACGGCGCCCAGGCCCGCGGCGACCAGCAACCCGGCGAGGGTGCCGAGCAGGGCGGTCGTGGTGCGGCGCGAGACGCCGTGGGCCAGGTAGAGCACCGCGACCATGATCGTGGCCGAGCTGACCAGGCCCACCGCGACCGGGTTCCGGCCGTCGAGCAGGGCCGGGAGCATGTACCAGCCGATCACCCCGAACGCCAGGCCCAGGCCCACCAGGGCCCGCATCCCGCGCATCCCGGCGACCGCGATCACCACCAGCGCGAACGCCCCGGCGAGCACCCCCAGCGGCACCGCCCGGTCGAAGTCCTGCCAGACGTAGACCTCGTCCTCGGTCGAGGTGGCCGGGTAGTGCGCGAGCACCACCCGGGTGCCCGGTGGCAGGCTCGCCGCGTCGTACCCGCTGGGTGCCCAGACCTCGACCTGCGTGCCGGACGCGAGCGCCACGACCACCGCGGTGCACTGCACCGTGGCGGGCACCGTGCCGTCCGGTAGGCGGTCCTCGTTGGCGCCCTGGCACTTGTCGTCCCGGGCCGAGATCACGGTGGCCAGGGGGTAGTCGGCCCCGGTGTCCACGATCCCGGACGTGTGTGCCTGGGCGGTCGGACGCAGCAGCACCAGGCCGACCACGGTGGCCAGGGCGAACGGCAGCAGGATCGCGGCGAGCAGGATCGCGGTCCGGTCGGGGCGGCGTGGCACGCCCCCGATCATCCCGCACTCCGCCCGATGCCCAGGTCGCGCGCGGACGCCGGTCCGCCCCCGGGCGCGGGGCGTCCGACCGGAGCACGGGGTGGGTGCCGCGGGGCGGGATGGGAGAATCCCGGGGTGACGACGACCACCGACCTGCTGCCGCCGCTGCGCCTCGGGCCGCTGACCATCGACACCCCGGTGGTCCTCGCGCCGATGGCCGGGGTGACCAACCGTGCGTTCCGGCGGCTGTGCCGCGAGCACGGCGCCGGGCTGTACGTCGCGGAGATGGTGACGTCCCGCGCCCTGGTGGAGCGCACCCCGGAGTCGCTGCGGATCATCGCGCACGACCCGGACGAGACGCCGCGCTCGGTCCAGGTGTACGGGGTCGACCCCGCCACCGTCGGCGCGGCGGTGCGCGTGATCGCCGCGGAGGACCGCGCCGACCACGTCGACCTCAATTTCGGCTGCCCGGTGCCCAAGGTCACGCGCAAGGGCGGGGGAGCGGCGCTGCCGTGGAAGCGCGACCTGTTCGCGGCGATCGTCCAGGCGGCGGTGGCCGCTGCCGAGCCCCACGGCGTCCCGGTCACGGTGAAGATGCGGATGGGCATCGACGCCGAGCACCTCACGTACCTCGAGGCCGGGCGGATCGCCCAGGACGCCGGCGTCGCGGCGGTAGCCCTGCACGCCCGCACCGCAGCCCAGCACTACTCCGGCACCGCCGACTGGACGGCCATCGCCCGGCTCAAGGAGCACCTCGACGTGCCCGTGCTGGGCAACGGGGACATCTGGGCCGCCGAGGACGCGGTCGCGATGGTCGAGCAGACCGGCTGCGACGGCGTCGTGGTGGGGCGCGGGTGCCAGGGGCGGCCGTGGCTGTTCGCCGACCTGGCCGCCGCGTTCCACGGCTCGCCGGAGCGGGTCCGGCCGGGGCTGCGCGAGGTCGCCGCGACCATCCGGCGGCACGCCGAGCTGATGGCCGAGGACCTCGGTGAGGAGCGCGGCCTGCGCGAGCTGCGCAAGCACATGGCCTGGTACCTCAAGGGCTACGTCGTCGGCGGCGAGGCGCGTCACCGGCTCGCGATGGTCGCGAGCCTGGCCGAGCTCGACGAGCGGCTGGCCGACCTGGACCTGGACCAGCCGCACCCCGGCGAGCCCGCCGAGGGCCCACGTGGGCGGGCCGGCAGCCCCAAGCGCCCGGTGCTGCCCGAGCGCTGGCTGGACAGCCGCGAGCTCGACGACGACTTCCGGCGCGAGCTGGCCGCGGCAGAGCTCAGCGTGTCGGGGGGCTGACCTCGACCTGCGCCGCGAGCGCGCGCACCTGGTCCCAGGTCGCGTGCGGGGCGCCGAGGCCGGCCGTGCCCACCGCGAGGGCACCGCAGGCCGACGCCGCGGCGAGGGCCTCCGCGGTCCCGAGCCCGGCCAGGTGCGCGGCGAGGAGGCCCGCGCCGAAGGCGTCACCCGCGCCGTTGGTGTCCACCACGTCGACCGCGGGCGAGCCCACGGTACGCAGGCCGTCGGCGTCCGCCGCGAGCGCCCCGGCACTGCCGCGGGTGGCCACCGCGAGTCGTGCACCTCGCTCGACCGCGGCGCGCAGATGGGCGGCCGGGTCCGGCAACCGCGCGGTCGAGACCTGGAGCACGTCGGCCGCCGCCGCGAACGGGCGCTGGTAGTCGGCCACGCCGTCGTCGTCGTGCACGTCGCACCACACCGGCACACCGAGCGACCGAGCCGCTGCGAGCACCGGCCGGGCGTGGTCGGCCAGGTCCACGACGGCCGCGTCGGCGCCGGCCAACGCGTCGAGCACCCGCGGGTCCACGACGTCCGGGTCCTCGACCGCGGGCAGCTCGAGGTAGATCGACACGCGCTCGTCGCGGGCCATCAGGTTGACGTGCCGCTCGGAACGGCCCGCGACCGCCGGGCGGTCGAGCAGGGTGATCCGCGGGTGGGCGAGCGCGGCGCGGATCGCCTCGGCCTCGGCGTCGGCGCCCAGCACGGTGCAGAGCACGACGTCGACGCCCAGCGCGGCGAGCGTCACCGCGGTGCCCGCCGAGGTGCCGCCGAGGCCGTCGTGGTGGTTCGCCGCGAACACCGTCGCGGTGTGCCGGGGCGGCAGCTCGTCGAGCTGCACGAGGGTGTTCCACGAGCACGGACCTACGACGACCACGCGGGGCATGGCCCGAGAGTACGGCCGGCGACGTAGCCTTCTGCCGTGGCCGACCTGGTGGAGGTGGAGCTCGACGACGAGCTCGAGCCGTTGCCCGAGCGCCGGCGCCGGCCGCGCGGCCCCTGGTCGATGCGCCGTTGGGCCTGGGCCACGACGGGTCTGGCCGTCGCGCTCGCCACGGCCACGGTGGCCGGGGGCGTGGGCGCCGCCGCACTGAGCGCGCCGGGCCCGGGCGGGCTGACCACGGACCTCACCGTCCCGCGCCACGCGCGGTGGAGCGAGCCAGGGGCGCAGCTGATCGGCGCGGTCGGCGACCTCGTGCTCGTCACGGACGAGCTGAGGAACGACGTCCGGGCACTGCGCGTGGGCGACGGCACGCAGGTCTGGCGGGCCGACGGCTCCTGCACGCTCGCTCCGCTGGGCGGGCCCGCCGCAGAGCAGATCGTCGGCGGGCCCACCCTGGTGGCCGACCCGCGGTACGGGCGCGTGGTGTGCACGGACGCGGTCGAGGATGCGCCGGTCACGCGGGTGCTGGACCCGGCCACCGGCGCTGTTCTCGCGCAGGTCCCGCAGCAGCTCACGGTGATCGGCGACTACCTGGTCGACCTGGGGGCGGCCACCGTGGACCAGACCCGACCGCCGCAGAAGATCGCGGTACGTGCGCTCGCGGACGGTGCCGAGCTCTGGAGCCGCGAGCTGGACCCGACGAACGGCCAGGCCGAGTGGGGTACCACCCCGACGGCGCTCGTGCTGGCCGACATGGTCCCGAGCGGCGGGATGTCCATGAGCAGGGTGGACCTGGCGTCGGGCGAGATGAGCCCCGTGCCGGCTGACGCCGTGGTCCCACTCCTCGAGTTCCCGGTGGCCGACGGTCGCACCGGCACGACCGGGTGGCGTGCGACCGGGCAGCTGGCCTCCGTCGTGGCCGACGCAGGCGGCGTGGTGTGGGCCCGTGACGGATACGGCGTGATCCCCGCGAGGGTGCACGACGACGGGCCCGAGGTACTCCTCGCGGCGGGACCGAACGGCGGGACCGCCGCGCTCGAGCCCGAGACCGGGTCCGTGCTGTGGAGCGCGGAGGTCGACGGCGGCTTCCCCCTCGTGCAGGTCGCCGGCGTGGTGCTGACCGGCACCGCCAGCCCGTCGTTGCGTGACGAACGGACCGGCGAGGTGCGCTGGACGGTGCCGGGCGGCGAGATGGCCCTGTCCGCGAGCGACGGCACCAACCTGCTGCTGCGGGACCTCGCGACCGGCGCGCTGGTGGTCCGCGACCTGCGCGACGGTCGCGAGGTGACGCGCTACACGGTGCCCGGGATGAGTCAGAGCGCCCTCGTGGTGGACGCGGTCGCGCTGTCCGCCGGTCGGCTCGCGGTGGTCACGACCGACGGGCTCACGCTCCTGGCGCCGTAGTCGTGGCCTTTGGCCGGGCCCGGCGGCTCAGGCCCGGGCGGCAGGCCGGAACCACACGGTCGCCTCGGCGGGCACCTCGGCCGCCGAGGCGTCGACCGAGGACGCCAGCACCTCGAACCCTCCCGGCACCGCCACCGGCGCGGACCCCAGGTTGGTCACCACGAGGACGTCCCCGTTGACGAACGCCAGGGTGGTGTCGTCGCACAGGTCGTCGACCCAGGCGAGCGAGCCGCCGCCCAGCCCCAGCTCGCGGCGAAGCGCCAGGGCGTCCCGGTACAGCTCGAAGGTCGAGCCCGGGACCCCGACCTGGCGGTCGGCAGCGAGCTCGCCGAACACCTCGGGCTGGGTCAGCCAGCTCGCCCCGGTGGGGGAGAACCCGTACGCCGGGGCGTCGGCGGACCACGGCAGCGGGACCCGGCAGCCGTCGCGGCCCTTCTGGGTGTGCCCGGTGCGCTCCCACACCGGGTCCTGGCGCTCGTCGTCGTCCAGCGTGGTGTGCTCGGGCAGGCCGAGCTCCTCACCCTGGTAGACGTACGCCGACCCGGGCAGCGCGAGCATCATGAGGCTCGCCGCACGCGCCCGGCGCAACCCTGCTGCGCGGTCCGGCTGCGGGTCGTCCGCGCCGATCCCCGGGCCGAACGTGCCCGGCACCTCCAGGCCCAGCCGCGAGGCGTGCCGGACCACGTCGTGGTTGGACAGCACCCAGGTGGTCGTGGCACCGACATCGTCCATCGCCAGGAGCGAGTCGGTGATGGCCGTGCGCTGGGCGTTGGCGTCCCACAACGCGGTGAGGAAGCCGAAGTTGAACGACTGGTGCACCTCGTCGGGTCGCACGTAGCGGGCCATCCGCCTCGGGTCGGCGACCCACGCCTCGGCGACCATGGCGCGCTCGCCGTCGTACCCGTTCAGGATGCGGCGCCACTCCCGGTAGATCTCGTGGACGCCCTCCTGGTCCCACATCGGACCCAGGTGGTGGGTGGGGTCGAGGTTCTCGTGCACCGTGACGGTGTCCGGCAGCCCGTCGGCCTTGACCATGCCGTGCGCCACGTCGATGCGGAACCCGTCCACCCCGCGGTCCAGCCAGAACCGCAGGATCGCGGCGAACTCGGCGTGCACCTCCGGGTTCGTCCAGTCCAGGTCCGGCTGGGAGTCGTCGAACAGGTGCAGGTACCACTGCCCCGGGGTGCCGTCCGGCTCGGTGACCCGCGTCCATGCCGTGCCGCCGAAGGTCGACAGCCAGTTGTTCGGCGGCTCGCCGCCGTCCGGGCCCTTGCCCTCGCGGAAGATGTAGCGCGCGCGCTCCGGGCTGCCCGGTCCCGCGGCCAGCGCGGCTCGGAACCACGCGTGGTCCCACGAGGTGTGGTTGGGCACCAGGTCGACCAGCACGCGCAGGCCCAGGCGCTTCGCCTCGGCGAGCAGGGTGCCCGCGTCGTCGAGCGTGCCGAACGTGGGCTCGATGTCGCAGTAGTCGGCGACGTCGTACCCCGCGTCGTGCTGGGGGGACGGGTAGAACGGCGAGATCCACACCGCGTCCACGCCCAGCGCCGCCAGGTGCGGCAGGCGCGCGGTGATGCCGGGCAGGTCGCCCATCCCGTCGCCGTCGGAGTCGGCGAAGGAGCGGGGGTAGACCTGGTAGACCACGGCGTCGCGCCACCACGGGCCGTCGCCGGTCGCGGGGTGGACGAGGGTGGTCGAGAGTGCGGTGGACGTGCTCGTCATGGCGGAAAGTGTCGCATCCGCGCGGCGGTGCCCGGGACAGCGCTGCGGCGCCCGGCGCGTGGCTAGGGTTGGCCCCATGGGGTACAGCGACCACGATCGCGCCCGCCCCGTGGCCGAGCCCCCGAAGTCCGAGCAGCGCACCGCGTTCGAGCGCGACCGTGCCCGGGTGGTGCACTCCGCGGCGCTGCGCCGGCTCGGTGCCAAGACGCAGGTCCTCGGGCCGGCGAGTGACGACTTCGTCCGGACCCGGCTGACGCACACCCTCGAGGTGGCCCAGGTGGGCCGCGAGCTGGGCAAGGCGCTGGGTTGCGACCCGGACGTGGTCGACACGGCATGCCTCGCGCACGACCTGGGCCACCCGCCGTTCGGCCACAACGGCGAGCGGGCGCTGGCCGAGGTCGCTGCGGGGATCGGCGGGTTCGAGGGCAACGCGCAGACCCTGCGGCTGCTGACCAGGCTCGAGCCCAAGGTCGCGGACGCCGGCGGGCGCTCGGTGGGTCTCAACCTGACGCGGGCGAGCCTGGACGCCTCCGTGAAGTACCCCTGGCCCGCCGGCGGCGGCCCGGCGCACGTCTCGGCCCGCAAGTTCGGCGTCTACCCGGACGACGCGGAGGCCTTCGCGTGGCTGCGCGAGGGCGCGCCGGACGGGGTGCGCTGCCTGGAGGCCGAGGTGATGGACCTCGCCGACGACGTGTCCTACTCGGTGCACGACGTGGAGGACGCGGTGGTCTCCGGCCGCCTCGACCTGGACGTGCTGGCGGACGCGGGGGCACGGCAGGCCGTGGTCGGCCAGGTCCACGCCTGGTATGGCACGGCGGTGCCCGCGGAGGAGCTGGACGCCGCGATGCTGCGGTTGCCGCGCACCGAGGCGTGGGTGGCCGGGTTCGACGGCTCGCGGCGCTCGCTCGCCGCGCTGAAGGACATGACCAGCCAGCTCATCGGGCGGTTCGTCGGTGCGGCGATCGACGCGACCCGCGCCGAGCACGGCAGCGGTGCGCTGACCCGCTACGACGCGCGCCTCGTGGTGCCACGGGCGACCCTGGCGGAGATCCTCGCGCTCAAGGGCCTGGCCGCGAGGTACGTGATGGCCCCGCGCGAGTCGGAGCCGCTGTTCCGTCGCCAGCGTGAGCTGGTCACCGAGCTGGTCGAGGTGCTGTCCGACCGTGCGCCGGTCGCGCTCGAGCCGCCGTTCGCCGCCGACTGGCGGGCCGCGGGCGACGATGCGGCGCGGTTGCGCGTCGTGGTCGACCAGGTCGCCTCGCTCACCGACGTCTCGGCCGCCGAGTGGCACGCTCGGCTGGTCAACCCCAGGCTTCGGTCGTGAGCCTCGACCTGTTCGCGGTCAAGCTGGTCTTCGCCGCGGTGATCGCGGCGGTCGGCCTGTTCGGCACCTGGCTGCCGTGGTTGCTGGGCCGGCGCGGTGCGAGCGAGCGGACGCTCGCGCTCAGCGACACGTTCGCCGCGGGCGTGCTCGGGGGCGCCGGCCTGATCCACCTGCTGGGGTCCGGGATGGACACGTTCCGCGCCGCGCTGCCGGACGTGACCTACCCGCTGGCCCTGCTGCTGGCGGGGGCGGGCTTCCTGCTCATCCTGCTGATCGAGGCCGTGGTGGTGCCCGGCCACCCCGGTCATGACACCGCCCCGACCGCGCACGGCACGGCGGGTCTGCAGCACGAGCTGGACTGGCATCCCGAGGGCTCTGCCGTGTACCCGGCGATCCTGCTGGTCGTGCTGTCGGTCCACTCGGTGATCCTCGGCATGGCGCTGGGCGCCCAGAGCGCGGCGTCGGGGGCCCTGGTGGTGTTCCTGGCGATCCTCGCCCACAAGGCGGCCGCCGGGGTCGCGCTCGGCGTCGGCTTCCAGCGCCAGGGACTGACCCACCGCCAGGCCCTGCCGCGGCTGACGTTCTTCTCGGTGATGACGCCGCTGGGGATCGTGGCCGGTGCGGCGGTCGGGGCGAGCCTGTCCGGGCAGGCCGGGCAGCTCTTCGAGGCGGTGTTCGACTCGGTGGGCGCCGGGACGTTCCTGTACATCGCGGCGCTCGACATCATCAAGACGGAGTTCGACGACCCGGGCGATCACGGCCGCAAGTGGCTGGCCACGGCCACCGGGTTCGGTCTCATGGCGCTGCTCGCGCTGTGGGTGTGAGCCGCGGCTGGGGGCGGCCGCGGTGACCTAGACTCGCCGCGTGCCCGGCCGGATCCGACGTGAGGACGTCGCCGCGGTCCGGGAACGCGCCCGGATCGAGGAGATCGTCGGCGAGCACGTGACCCTCCGGCCGGCCGGGGTCGGCTCGATGAAGGGCTTGTGCCCCTTCCACGACGAGCGGACCCCGTCGTTCCACGTGCGGCCCCAGGTGGGCCTGTGGCACTGCTTCGGCTGCGGCGAGGGCGGCGACGTCATCTCGTTCCTGCAGAAGCTCGACGGGCTCGCCTTCACCGAGGCGGTCGAGCACCTGGCCGGTCGCGTCGGGGTGCAGCTGCGCTACGAGGAGGGCGGCGCGCCGCGGCCGGGGGAGGAGCCGGGCCGTCGGCAGCGCCTCATCGAGGCGCACCGGTCCGCTGCCGCGTACTTCGCCGAGCAGCTGAGCAGTCCCGACGCCGCCCAGGCGCGGAGCTTCCTGGCCGAGCGCGGGTTCGACCGTGAGGCGGCCGAGCAGTTCGGCGTCGGGTTCGCCCCGCGCGGCTGGGACCACCTGCTGCGCCACCTGCGTGGACGCGGGTTCACCGAGGCCGAGCTGGTCGCGACGGGGCTGCTGTCCCAGGGCAGCCGCGGTGTGTACGACCGGTTTCGCGGCCGGCTCGTGTGGCCCATCCGGGACGTGACAGGCGACACCGTCGGGTTCGGCGCCCGGCGGATCTTCGAGGACGACCAGGGGCCCAAGTACCTCAACAGCCCCGAGACCGCGCTGTACAAGAAGGCGCAGGTGCTCTACGGCATCGACCTGGCCAAGCGCGAGATCGCGAAGACCAAGCAGGTGGTCGTGGTCGAGGGCTACACCGACGTGATGGCCGCGCACCTGTCCGGGGTGGGCACGGCGGTGGCGACCTGCGGCACGGCGTTCGGCCCGGACCACGTGCGGATCGTGCGGCGGTTGCTCGGGGACGGCTCGGCCGGGGCCGGCGTCCAGCTGTCCAGCGGGCGGTCGATGGGCGGCGAGGTGGTGTTCACCTTCGACGGCGACGAGGCGGGCCAGAAGGCCGCGCTGCGCGCCTTCGGCGAGGACCAGCGGTTCTACGCCCAGACCTTCGTGGCGATCTCGCCCGGCGGGATGGACCCGTGCGAGCTGCGGCAGGCCCAGGGCCCCGACGCGGTCAAGGCCCTGGTGGCCGGGCGGCAGCCGCTGTTCGAGTTCGTGGTCCGTTCCACGCTGCGTCGGCACGATCTGGACACCGCAGAGGGTCGGGTCCAGGCGCTGCGCGAGGCCGCGCCGGTGGTCGCCGGGATCAGGGACACCGCGTTGCGGCCGGAGTACACCCGGATGCTCGCCGGCTGGTTGGGCATGGAGGGTGGCGCGGTCGAGCGCGCGGTGCAGGTCGCGGGGCGTGCGGCGCCGCGCCGTGACGATCGTCGCGACGGGGAGCCCGCGGTGCCCGGACCGGAGCCGAGAGGGGAGTCCGGCCGCCCCGCCGGGCCCGACCGGCGCGACCCGGTCGCGATGCTCGAACGCCAGGTGCTCGAGGCGGTGCTGCAGTACCCGACCGCGCCGGGCGCCGCCGTGTTCGACGAGCTGGACGCCGACGCGTTCACCGTCCCGGCGCTGCGTGCGGTCCACGAGGCGGTGCGCGCTGCGGGCGGGGTGGCGGCCGCGGGGGAGCCGGCGACCTGGCTCGAGACCGTGCGCGAGGAGGCGGCCTCGACGGTCGCCCCGTTGGTGGCCGAGCTCGCGGTCACGCCGCTGCCCGAGGACCGGCCGGACGCGATCGACGGCTACGTCGCCGGGGTCGTGCGGCGGATCGCGGAGCTGGGGCTCACGCGCAGGATCGCCGACGCGCGGGGGCGCCTGCAGCGGATGGCCGCTGACGACGAGGGCTACGCCGCGGCGTTCGCCGACCTCATCGCCCTCGAGGGCCGCCGCCGCGCGCTGCGCGACGAGGACTGACGGAGCGCGGTCGGGGGTCTCCGTCGCACCCGGCGCCTCGTGCTCTCTCCGATTCTGGGAGCGCCCCGGATTCGTCCTGTGGATTGCGCCCGTGGGTGATGGCGGGTGTGGAAGGGTCGTGCGGGCTAGGGGTGTCGGGCCTGCGGGGGGCGTGGTGCGAGGCGTGCGGTGGTTGTGGTGCGGGGTTGTGGCGTCGGTGGTGGTGTTGGCGGGGTGCAGCCCGGAGGGGCCGCCTCAGGTGATCACGGTGCCGCCGAGTCTGACGGTGTCGCCGACGGCGTCGATGGGTCCGGCGGTGGGGTTGCCGGACAAGCCTGAGCTGTGGGAGGGCACCGGTGAGCTGGGTGCCAAGGCCGCGGCGGTGTGGTTCTTGCGCGACCTGTACCGGTACGTGCTGGAGACCAACGACACCACCGAGTGGGAACGCCTGAGCACCGACGACTGCGTCTACTGCGCGGGGAAGACCGAGGAAGCGCGCAAGGCGGTGGCGGACGGCTACGTCTATCGCCAGGACGGTGACGTGCGTGCATCGGTGACTCACGTCGAGGAGATCAATCCCTTGATGTACGGCGTGATCGTGGAGGTCGCGAGCCCGACGGTCCAGGTCTACGGGAGCGACGGTGTGTGGAACTCGGAGTACTCGACTGAGCCAGCGCAGATGCTCCTCATCCTTCACCGCGAAGGCCCCGACTGGAGACTGGGCGAGGGCCAGTGGTTCGACCTCAATGAGGACGTTCTGGCGCTGATCGGTGCGACCCAGTGATCGACGCGCGGGCGCGGACTCCGCGCACTCGACTCTGGGCAGCGATAGGTGCTGTTGGCATGGCGGGCGCACTCGTTATGGCCCCGGCCCGCGCGGCGGCCAGCCCCGCCGACCCATCGCCAACGACCGTGACGCCCGCCCCGACGACTCCGCCGCCCGGCCCGCGGGGCGTGACGACCGGCGCGGCGGGCAACAGCGTCAACGCGTGGACCAACGGGCTCCTGCCCGGAAACGCCCGACAGGTGGAGCCGGTGCCGGTGCGGGTGGTGGGTCCGGTGTTGGTGGAGTTCATGCGGGCTGAGGCGTGTGGGGTGTTGTCGGCTGGTGAGGGGTTCGAGGGGTTGTTCCCGTGTTCGGACGGGGTGGTGCGTGATCACTCGGACGTGTGCGGGCAGGCGCCGGTGGTGTTGCCGACGTGGCGTCGGGACCGGGCCTCGGGGTTCGTCCGGTGGGGTGAGTGGCGGATGGTCGCTGACGTGTCGTGCGCGGGTGGGCCGGTGCCGAACGCCGATCAGGTGGTGGCCGAGTTCCGCCGGTTGCCGGTGGCCCCGTCACCGTTGCGGGTGCAGCCCGATGCCGAGGAGGTGTTGGTGCAGATGGACACGATCGCGTTCACCGACGACACCCCGCAGGTGCTGTCCACCACGTTGTTGGGGGTCCCGGTCGTGTTCACGGTGTCCCCGGTGGCGTTCACCTGGGACTTCGGGCCAGATGGTGGGGAGGGTGCCCCGTTCACGACCACCAGTCCGGGGCATGCCTATCCCGATCAGGACGTGGCCTACGCCTACCGTCATGTGGGCACCGGGCAGGTCACCTTGACCACCACCTGGGCGGCGACCTACACGGTGGGTGCCGATCCCACCGTGCGTGAGGTGCCGGGCACCGCGACCACGGTCTCGACCTCCCACGACTTCGAGATCCGCGAGCTGCACACCCACCTGATCGCCGGGACCTGCGCCCAGGACCCCACCAACCCCAGCTGCTGACCGCGCGGCAGACCCTCCGGGTGGGCGCCCGGCC